>MDSV01206047.1_pt1 | contig 13042 bp, 9 predicted proteins | sample 810851 | NCBI WGS metagenome assembly MDSV01 (sample SAMN05326640, study PRJNA326480) | marine metagenome | isolation source: seawater | place: Atlantic Ocean: North East | collected 2012 | reverse complement strand
CGTCGTACCTCTTCCCGCGTCCCGCCACTGCGCGTGCGCGGTCTTCATGAGCGCGTACTTCGTGAACCCGCCGCGCAGCAGGCGCCGGACCTCCGTCCGATGCCGCCGCAGCGCGGTGGCGGGCGACTCCATCGCGCGCCCCGCGCACTGCGAGTCGGACGTCTCGTGAACACGCGAGGAATTCGCGTCGTCAGTCCCAAACAAGTCGCGTCGTCCGAGCGAGTCGGCACGCATTGTCGCTTCGCGCCCCGGGGCGGCGCCGCGATGGGCGGCAACCCCGCGCCCGAGCCGATCGTGCTGCGCGGGCACGGCGGGGACGTGCAGTGCATCGCGTTTGCGACGATCGGCGGCGTCGAGTGTCTCTTGTCCGGGGACAGCAACGGGGACGTCGTGGCGTGGGATCTCGCGCTCCGCCGCCCGCTGTGGCGCCTCGCCGCGCACCCCCCGAGCTCGGGCGTGTTGTCCGTGGAGGCGACGCCCGGGGTCGATTCGCCGGGCACCGGGGACACGCCCGAACGCGGCGAAGCCTCCGCGACGCGCGTCCTGACCCAGGGCAGGGACGGGACGTTGAAGTGCTGGCGCGTCTCGGGCGCGGAAGGGCCGAGCCCCGATCCGATGTGGTCGGTGACCTCTGGCTCGTTTCACTTTTGCCGGTTTGCGTCCGCGCGCGCCGCCGCCGGGGGAAGCCTCCGCGCGCTCGCGGTGGTCGGCGCGGAGACGTCCGCGGTGGACGTGCTGGCGGTGCTCGCGGACGCGCCGGACGAGCCCCCGGCTCGCGTGCGGACGTTCAGGGTGCCGGCGCGCGACGCCGCCGACGCCGCCGACGACGCCGACGATGCGGACGAGACGCTCCGCGGCGCTCCGCGGGAAAAGCTCGGCACGGTGATGGCGTGCGCCTTCGTGTTCGCGCCCGTTCGCGAGACGAAACGACGCGGCGCGAGAACGACCGCGTGCGAGTCCACGGGTTTTGATGCTCCCCGCGGCGCGCCTGTTTTACCTGTTTTGGTCGTCGGGTACGAAGAGGGCACGGTGGCTCTGTGGGACGCGCGCGACTGCGTCGGAGCGGCGGCGTCCCGCGAGGAGGACGCCGTGACCGAAACCGCGAAAACGGAACGCGTCTTCTCCTCTCCTCTGTGGCGCGAGCGCGTGCACGGCGACTCGGTCACGAGCGTCGCCGCAGACGCGCGACGTGGCGGCTTCGTCAGCGCGTCCGCGGACGGCGGCGTGCTTCGGTTCGCGATCGAACACGAGCATTTGGTTCTCGACGAAGAAAAAACGAAACGCGCGGAGGAACAGACGCCGCGCGTCTTCGTCGAACGCGCGGAGGCGCGCGGCGGCGCTCCGGCGGACGCGTTCGCGAGCGGGGCCCACTCGACGCGCGGCGTGGCGTGCGTGGCTGTGCGCGACGACGGCGCGATCTTCGCTGCGGGGGGGTGGGACGGGCGCACGCGCGTGTACGAGATCCGCGGCGGAAAGGAAGGACGGAAGGCGGAGAAGAAGCCTTTGAGCGCGAAGAAAGCGAAAGAAAGCGAAGAAAAGAAAAAGCCGCGTCGACTGGCGTCACTGGGGTTCCACGACGACGTCGTGGCGTGTGTGGCGTTCCGAACCGCGGCGGGGGGGAAGGGCGCGCCGCGCGCGGGGTGGCTCGCCACGGGGTCCCGGGACGGCACCGTGGCGCTGTGGCCGATCTTCCCCCCGAAAACCAGAGCCGCGGACGAAGGCGACGAGGAAGCTCTCGAATAGTCAAAAACACGCAGACTAGGCCACTGCGTACTCCTTGAGAGCGCTCGTTCGCGCCACGACACGCGTTTCACGCTTTCCGGATAAACACCTTCACTCCTGCGAGACGCGTCCCCGGGGCGTGTCCGCGCCACGCTTCCCCGCGCCAACGCGATGTTGGCCTGCTCGCGGCCCGCGCGTTCGCTCGCGACGGTGCTGTACCCGGCTTCCGCGGCGCGCGCGCTGGCCACGCGCGTCGCCGCCGCGCTTCCAGGAAGCGTCGCGTCGGCATCCGGCACGTCGCCGGCGGTGGTGACGTCCTCCCGGTGTGCGCTCGCGTCCCGCGCGGTGTCCCGACGCAGGCTCAGGGGCGTGCGCGTGATTTCCTGCGCGGGCAAGAAAGGCTCGAAGGAAGGCGGCGCCGCCTCCGGCCTGCTGAGCGGCGTCCACCCGGACTCCGTCGAGGCTGTCGCGCGCATCGTGGAGAAGGTGCAGGCGGCGAGCGATCAGTGGCGCGTGGAGACCACCGCGTTTCTCGATCCGGCGCTTGCCGCGGACGCGCTGATGTGCCTCGAGCGCGTCGCGGACGTCGCCGCGTTCCCCTGGGGAGGCCACGCGCGCGCCGAGCGCGTGCGCCTCATCATGGGCCGGCCGGAGACGCTGGGCGAGCCCTGGGAAGCGCGCGACGGCGACGCCGGCGAAGCCGGCGACGTCGCCGAGGAGGCGCTCTCGCCGGCGCCCGCGGAGCACTCGTTCCGCGCCTTGGCCTCGGACGCGGACGGCGCGGTGGTTTTCCTGGACGTGCGCGGGAACTTCGTGTTCGACGCCGCGGACCACCGCGACTTTCTCGGCGCGGTGCTCGGGACGGGCATCGAGCGGGACCGGATCGGCGACATCTACGTGCAAGGCGAGCGCGGCGCGGCGGTGCTGTGCGCGCCGGAGATGGCGACGTTTTTGCAATCGGCGCTCGTCTCGGTGCGGTCAGTGCCCGTGAAGTGCTTCGTCGAGCCGCTCTCGAACCTGCGACTGCCCCCCGCGAGGCGCGACGAGTTCACGTCCATCGAGGCGTCCATGCGCCTCGACGCGGTGGCCTCCGCGGGGTTCCGCATGTCGCGCTCGAAGATGAGCGCGCACATCGCGGCGGGCGCCGTGCGCGTGAACTGGCGCGAGGGGTGCAAACCGAAAACCACCGTCGGCTCCGGGGACGTCATCTCGCTCAGGGGGAAGGGCAGGGTCGAGGTGGGGGACGTGGGGGAGACCAAGAAAGGGAAGTTCCAGGTGGAGCTCGTGAGGTACTTGTGATCACTCGTGATGGTTCGATCGTTCGATAGGAAAGCGCCCGTAGGTAACGCGCGACGCGCTCCCGTCGCCGTTTTTTTGACGATTTCGTTTTCGCGCGTCTGAGGTGCGTGTCGCAATTTTTGGTTTTTTTTTTCGCGGTCATCGCCTCTGAAGAGCCACCTGAAAAAGACGTCCTTTCGCGCAATCGATTCTTTAACCCTGGTGTCCCCGCGACGCGCGCGCGCCTCTCGCCCACTCCGTTCACGGCGGCGAACGCGGGCCGGCGCGCGAGGAGGACCCCGGCGTTCGACGAACGACGCGGGCGGCGGCTTCGATTTCGAGTTCGCGCTTCGCGAGGCGGGTCCGCGTCCGACGCGCGAGGCCGGGCGGGTCGAGTCACCTTCGGTTCCACGAGACGAGCGCCGGCGTTTCCCGATGCCGAATCCCTCCGTGGTGCTGGCGACCGCCGGGTACGACCACACGGTCCGGTTCTGGGAGGCGACGCGCGGCATCTGCTACCGCACGCTTCAGTACGCGGACTCGCAGGTGAACAAGCTGGAGATCACGCCCGACAAGCGGTACCTCGCGGCCGCGGGCAACCCCCACATCCGACTCTTCGAGGTGAACACCTCGAACCCCGCGCCCGTGGCGTCGTACGACGGGCACGCCGGCAACGTCACCGCGGTGGGTTTCGAGCGCGAGGGCCGGTGGATGTACAGCGGGAGCGACGACGGCACGGTGAAGATCTGGGACGTGCGCGCGGGCGGGCACCAGCGGGAATACGAAAGCAGGGGCGCAGTGACCACCGCGGCGTTGCATCCAAACGGCACCGAGCTCATCTCGGGCGACGAGAACGGGAACATACGCGTCTGGGACTTGACCGCGGGGGCGTGCAGTTGCGAGCTCGTGCCTGAGATGGGCGTCGCGATTCGCTCCGTCGCCATCGCGGGCGACGGCGCATTGGTGGTGGCCGCCAACTCCGCGGGCGTCTGCTACGTCTGGAAACTGCAGCGGGGCGCCAAGACGACGGCGCACTTCGAGCCGCTGCGCAAGCTCCAGGCGCACGACGCGTACGTGTTGAAGTGCTTGTTGTCGCCGGACGGGAGGCTGTTGGCCACGGCGAGCAGCGATAAGACGGTGAAGCTGTGGAATCTGGACGGGTTCACCCTGGAACGAACGCTGAAAGGCCACCAGCGGTGGGTCTGGGACTGCGTCTTCTCCGTGGACGCCGCGTACTTGGTCACCGCGTCTTCGGACGCCTCCGCGCGGTTATGGGACTGCGCCTCCGGCGAGGCGATCCGCATCTACTCGGGGCACCACAAAGCCGCGGTGTGCTGCGCGCTGAACGACTCAGCGGTGGACGCGTAGTGACGTAGTGTCGTATTCGCGGCTCGCGCGAGCGCGTCGTGTCGCGAACTCGAACGAACGACGACGCGCGTAGACTACTGTACGAAAAGAAGCGCTGGCTTTTGTTCCCTTCGTCGCGACGAAAACTTCGACGCTCGTTTCTTTTCGCTTCGACCACACGAGGAGGGTCGCTTTCGAGAGAACGACCGCGCGCGTCTCACGTCGCGCGCGCCACACGCGCCCGCGCCGTCCAGCACGCGCACCGGCCGACCGCGCCCGCGCCGAAGATGGCGCCGTGCCTCTACCCTTTCGGTAAGCCGGCGCGCGCGAGCGCCGCGCGCGCGGAACCGGAGGTCGCCGAGCCCCGCGACTTGTCCCGGGAAGGGCGCGTCTCGTCCGCCCCGGGGAAAGACGCGGGTCCTTCCTCCTCCACGTCGACTCCCACTTCCTCTGCTTCGCCGCCGTCTCCGTTCGCGCACCTCGCGGACGTCTGGGACGTGGACACGCTGCGCGTCGCGCCGCGAGAGGAGGCTCCCGAAGGGGGCGCGGAGGAGGCGGCGACGGACGCTCCCCGAACGGAAGCCGAGTCTGCCGAAGCCGCCGTCGTCGCCGCCGCTGGGGCTCTGCGCGCGCGCCTCCTCGCCGGCGGCGCGCCGTTGCGCGGCGACCCTTTCTCGCCGAAGGCGCAGGTTCGCGCCGCGCGCGCGGACAGGCTGCGCGCGCGCCGCGTGTTCGTGCGCGACCCGCTCTCGCTCAAGGGCGGCGACATCGGGTCGTCCGAGTCCGACGACTCCGAGCGGGAGGCGGAGCCCTCCGCCGCGGCGGCGGCGCGGCGGGCGGAGCGCGCGGCGGCGCGTCGCGACTCGAAGACGTTCGCGTCCGTCGACCGGCGCGACCGCGCGGAGACGCATCACCACGTGTTCGGGTTAAAGCTAAAGGCGCTCGCGGACGCGTTCGAGGCGTCGAACGCGAAAGAAGCCGGTCCGGAAGAGACGGACGGAAAAACCCAAGAGAAGGAAGACGCGGCGACCGCGCGCATGGAGGACGTCGTCGGTTTGTTTTTGCTGTGGTGCGGCGCGGCGTTCCGAGTCGACGCCGAGCACGCCGCAAAGAAAAAAACCGCTCGAGGATCCGAAGCCACCCCCCCCCCCGACGCCCCCGCTCGGCACGCACGTGATCCGCCGCACCGCGCTGGACACAGACCCGCGCACGCTCGACCTGTACGTGCAGGACCAGTGCTCGTACCTGTACGACCACGCCGTGCGCACGGCGGACCACTTCGTGGACGGCGCGAGGCAGAAGATCCACGCCTCGGCCAAGTTCGCCTTCGCCCCGCGCGCCGAGCCGCGGGGCGCCGCCGTGGTCGTGTTCCTCGACCCGCCCGCGCCGTTCAAGTGGGCCAAGAAACGACCGGGCGAAGCAGAGGCGGCGACCGAGAAGAAAAAAGAAAGCGCACGCGAGGCGAAGGAGGAAACGCGAACCGTCGGATCCGAGGATACATGCGAAGAAGCGCGTTCGGGGACTTCGAGCGACTCGGATTCGTTCGTCGTCGTGTCGCCGCTGGCGGAGGCGGCGGAGGCGGACGCCTCGGCGAACGGGAGCGGCGACGCGAACGACGCGCCGAGGCTCGAGTCTCGAGGGTCCGAGAGAAACGAAGAAGAAGGAGAAGAAGAAGAAGCAGAAGGAGAAGACCGTCCGCCACCGCGCGACGAGCTCCCTCCGTGGACGCGCCAAGGCTCGTTCGTTGAGCTCGGCGGGTGTTCGGGCCACCCGGATTACCTGCGTCGTGTCCCGGCGCCGGAGCGCGAGCCGGAGGTGTACGAGATCGAGCGGTTCCCGGCGCTGCGGTTCGAGCGCTTCGTGAAGGGCGCGCCGACCGCGAGGTTCGTGGGGGAGATGGTCGTTTTTTGCGAAGCGACGAACCGCGAAGCCGTCGTGCGGTTCCGGCCGTACGACGCGGCGTTCGCCGAAAAAACGGGGGTGCGCGGGAACGTGGTCAGCGGGGCGGTGTACGAATCGCGCCGTCCGCGCGACGACGCGCGCGAAGCAAACGGCGCTCCGTCCGTGCATGCGCGAGACGACGCCGACGCGTGCGTCGCGTCGAAGGACGACGCGGGTGAGAACGGTGAGAAGCGGAGAAGACGACGCGGCGAAACGCTCCGCGTGGTGCTGGGTGCGACGGACGGGGACGTCGAGTCCTCGCGCGTCACGACGCGCGACGACCGGGACGAAGACGAAACCGCCGCGAACCGAGCTTCGAACGTTCGGAGCCTGATTCGCGGGTTGGCGCCGTACTCGAACGCCTCGCGCGGCGGCTTCGACGCGCGCGACGCGCTCCGCACGCCCGGGGTGATGGCACAGAGACGATTCTGGCACGCCGTCGTCGACGCGATGCACGCGCGCGACTTGCGCGAGCCCCTCAACTCGGTCAAGTACGAGCTCCTGCACCCGCTGCGGCGGTGCGCGGCTGAGCTGATCCTGGGGCGGGACGAGAAGTACATCGGGGCCGAGCCGAAGGCGCCAAACGGGCCGAACGGGCCGAACGGGCCGAATGGGACGGAACCGATAGACGAAGGGAACGGAGGACGAAGGCGCGTCGCGAACGTTCGCGCTTCCGACGGCGACGAGGTCGGTCGCCGCATGCGGTACGAGGGAGCGTTTTTGCTCGCAGGCGCGTTACCCGAAGGGTCGCCGGGGCCTTTGCCGAGGTTCTGGAAACCGCAGCCGACGCGACGCATGCGGCGCTGATCGCGTTTTGGCGATCGCGTTTTGAATCGACTCGTCACAGGGTATCTAGGTACAGCGTTCGTGCGTCTTCGCGAGAAGGCGACGCGCTACGAGCGTCGCTCGCGCGCGTCCCGTCTCGAGTCCCGCCGCGAAAACCGAAACGAGCGCCTCTTTTGAAAAAAATTCGTACCTTCGTCTTCAAAGCGCTCGCGTACGTCGTTCACGCCTTCCCCGCATCCGCGAGCGCCTGGTTCACCGCCGCCACGAGCGCGGCGCCGTCGGTGATGGCGGCGAGCGCGTCGTTGAGCTTCTTGATCCCGTCAAAGTCGAGCGCGCCGCACAAATCCTCCACCTTGTCCTCGCCGGGATGGTCGTCGACGCCCACGGCGCGCGCGGCGTTTTCCCTTAGCCGCGCCTTCTCCTTGCGCAGCGCCTTCTTCTGCTTCTCCAGCTCCTTCTTGGCCGCCGCCTTCTCCACCTTGGCCTTCTCCGCCTCCTCCGCCGCCTTGGCCGCAGCCTCCTCCGCCGCCTTGGCCGCCGCCGCCTCCGCCTCGCGGCGCCCGGCGCCCTTGGCGAGCTTCTTCGCCTCGCGCGCCTCCTTCTCCTCCCTCCTCTTCTTCACCACGCGCGGATCCGAGTCCTCGGCGAGCCCGATGAACTGCTTGATGCGCTTGGTGTCCGCCTTCTTCTCCTCCTCGCGCTTCTTCTTGTTCTCCTTCTCCATCTCGCGCCTCTGCCACCGGTCGTCCGCGGACTCGAGGTCCTCCTCGTCCTCCGCCGGGAACTCGCGCCACGACTTGAACTTGGCCCAGAAGGCGTACATCTCGCGCACCTTCTCAAACGGCGCCTCCGGGTCCTCCTCGATGTACCTCGAGGCGTCGCCCTTGCCGTCGTAGAAGCGCGCCAGCTCCTTAAACGCGGGGATGCACTTCTCGAACCAATCCGAGCCGTCCTCCGCGAGCTTCTTGGGCAGCTTCGTCCGCGGCGCGTCGACCGAGTCGTACTCGCGGCGCTTCTTGGGATCCGTCAAAACCTCAAACGCCGTCTGCAGGTCCTTGAACCGCTTCTCGAGCTTCTCCTTGTCCTCCTCCGAAGCTTGCGCGATCCCGCACTTGTCCGGGTGCAGCAGCAGCGAACGCACCTTGAAGTTGGCCTGGACCTGCTCCACGGTGGCTTTGAACCGCTCGCGGCCCAGGCCCATGATGTCGTAGTGGTCGAGAAACTCCTTCCCTTTCGGGCCGATCTTGATGGGCGCCTTCGGCCCTTTGTACGTCGGGTCGTTCTCCTGCGCGTCCGGGTCGTCCATCAGCGAGCCGAGGGAATTGCTCGACGCCGCCTTCTGCAGCGACGCCGAGGACTCGGACGCCTTGAGCGCCGCGACGCGGCGGTTCGCGGCGGCTTCCAGTTGCGCGTCTGTCGCGATTTTGACATCGTAAAAAGGGTCACGTCACGGTCAGTCGATCGGTCGTTTCGGGCATTTCATCGACGCGAAGACGTTTCATCGGCTCGGTCGATCGACCCCGAAACCGCGCGCGCGAGAGGACGGCGTGTGTCGGAGTGGCGGCGGCGAAACGGCGGTTCGCGGCCTGCGCGATCGCGAGGCTGGCGGGGAGGGCGGCGCGGCACGTACCGGTGATGAGGCCGCGCACGCGCATGGCCTTCTCGTGGAACTTGCGGCCGGCGGGCTCGGCGGTCATGCGTCCCTCGCCGGGCAGGGGCGAGGCGCACTCGCCCACCACCTCGGCGCCGCCCGCGGGCACGAGCGACGCGTCGTATCCGATGCGGAGCGTGTTCATCTGTTCGGAGAGCGCCATCGTGTCTGAGCGAGAGCCTTCGCGCGTCTCGGGAACACTTCGCGTATGACGCCGGGAGCGTGTACGGTGACTGAGGTGCGGACGTCCGGGGCGAAACGAAGCGCGCGAGCGGAAGTGGCGGACAAGCGCCTTACGTCGCGGAGGAAAAATGGCTTTATACAGGCGGACTCGCCGCCACTTTCCGTCAGGCTCACGAGCGGTGGGAGGCGGCCGAGACGCGCTTTTCCCGCGTGTTGTTCTTTTCTCTTTTTCGCCGAACGCCACGGCGAGTCAGTTTCGGGGAACGTCAAAGGAACGACGTCACTGTGAGAACGATCAAATGACAAAATAACCTCTTCTCACCGCGCGCCGCTCACGGCTCTCCCCACGACCATGTCCCCGTCCTGGCACCGCTCGCTGACGAACACGGCGTGCGGCTCGCCCTGCTCGCCCGGCTCGAACGTCAGCACGTGGACCGCGCCCACGAACCGCGCGAAGACCGAGTCGGCGTACACGGCGCGTCCGTCCGAAAAAACGACTTTGTCCGCGCGCGCTCGCTCCTCGCCGGCGGGGACGGGGATGAACCCCCACGCGCCGGTTCCCCAGGGCGTGGACAGCACCCCGGCGGCGCCGAAGGAGAAGGGCGTCACACCCCCCCAGGACCAGCTCCGGTGAAGCCTGAAGTGCCTCCCGAGCGCGTGCGCGTCCTCCTCCTTTGGCGCCGCCGCTGGAAGGTCGCGCAGCGAAGCAGCGTCGTCGCAGGTCGCGGCGCCGGCGGCGCCGGCGGTGCCGGCGTCGCCGGCGGCGCTCGCCTCGCCGTCGCGCCACGCCTTGAGCGCGCCGACCTCGCCCTCGGCGTAGTAGCGGAACAGCGCGTCGCCGCGCTCCACCTCGTTCGGGTGGTACGACAGACGCACGCTCACGGGCGTGTGCTCGTTTGGGTCTCCGAACCGGCGGTCCTTCCGCAAAAACCGGAACGCGGTTTTGCTGTTGGCGAAACACAGGTAGTTGAGCGTGCGCTTGACGACGCCGGGTCCGACGTAATCGCCGCGCGACGGCTGGTACAAAGCCTCGTTGAACGCGAGGTGCTCGAACTCGAGATCGGTCATCGCGGGCGGCGCGTGTTCCGCGATGTCCACTCGCGAGTCTTCGCGAGCGTCTGAGACGCTCGCCCGCGAGTCGCGCGCGTTCGTCTCCGCGAACGCGGCGGCGCGGCGCGCCACCAGCCGCGCCAAGACGAGCGCCTCGCGGGTCGCGGCGAGCTTGGCGAAGCCCGGGTCGTTCCCGACCACCCTGCCGCCGTGGCAGAAGCGGGACCAGTCCATGGCGGGGTCGTCCACCACGTGGTCGTACCCGTACGCGGTGGTGTCGTCCCACCCGTCCGAGCCCGCCTCGACGTCCGCGTCGCCGTGCAGATACGCGCTCGGGTCCGCGAAGAGCACCGTTCGCGGGTCCAACAAGAACACGGGCCAGCCGTCGGCGAGCGCGACGGACGCGGCGGACCACTTCGCGACGACGATCGACGACGACGACGGTCCACCGCCATCCATCGTCTCGTCACTTTTCTTCACCACCACCGTCGCCTCGACGCCGTGCTCGTCGCGCGCCGCGCGCGCCACGGACGCGTCGTTCGTGACGACCATCGTCCGGCGGGCGAGCCCCAACGTTTTCACGCCCCGCGCCAACAACGTCTCGAGCGCCGCCGTCGCGCGCGCGTCCGCGCCGTCCGCCGCCACGAGGAAGACGTCCGACGCGGCCGGGTCGAGGCGCGACAGCGCGACGCACGTCTGGGTGACGATCGTTTCGGTCACCGTCCGAGTTTTCTTCGACGAAGGGACGCTTCGGGCGCAGAAGTCGCCCCGTTCCCCGGGCACGGCGTGCGGCGCGTACGCGGCGATCCTTCCCGAGTCGGCGAGCGGCGCCCTGGGCGCGCAGTGCGACGGATCGCCGACGCCGCCCGCTTTGGCGGCGGCGCCTTTCCCTCCCCAGACGCCCTCCCCCCCCTCCGCCCACTTCTTCGACCCCACGATCGCGTCGTTCACGTTCGCCTTGGCGTCGCGCTCGAGCTGCGACACCGACCGCAGGTTCGCGTCGCACCCGACGACGCAGCCCTCGCCCAGGACGTCGACGGAGGCGTCCTCGCGCGTGTAGTACTCCACCACCCGCCGCATCTTGGCCGCCTTGTCGGTGTGGTAGTTGCTGTGCATCGCCACCGGGACGTGCGCGTCTTTCCCGAGACTCGGCGCGTGCCGGATGAACCGGAACATCACCTTGGAGTTGACGAAGCACAGCGGGTTCAGCACGCGCACGGTCGCGCCCGAAACCCGCACGTCGTCGCGCGACGCGAACCAGAGCTCCAGGTTGTACCCGCTCTGGTCCCACAAATCGGGCTCGGTCGCCATGCGGCGCGCCATGGTGGTCATGAGCCGCGCGGAGGCGCGCGTGGCCATGACCAGCCACATGCCCGAGTTGAGCGCGGCGACGCGAAACGTCTTGGCGCGCCTGCGGCCGGACGTGAAGGCCCGCCCGAGGCTCGCGTCGTCCACCGTCTCCAGGAACCCGAACGCCGAGCCCGCGTCCCAGCCGTCGGACATCGACTCGACGTCGGCGTCGCGGAACAGAAACGGAAACGGGTCGCGCAGGTACGCCACGTCCGTGTCCGTCAAAAAAACGGAACACCCTCGCTCCACGAACTCCTTCACGATGGAGAACTTCTGCGCGGACACTTTGTGCGATCCCACGGCGTCGTTTCGCACGCGGTACGACGCGACGGAGCGTTTCTTGAGTCGCTCGTGAAGCGCGTCGTCCAGCGCCACCACCACGAAGTTTCGCACGCGCAATTTCACAACCGAGTCGACGAACTCGAAGATGCCGGGCGCGGCGCTGTTCGCCACCGCCACCAAAACCTCCCTGTCGATCGCCGTCGATCGCAAAACGTCGCACAGCGTCTCGTGCCCGGCGCAGTTCACGGGCCAGTTCGGGTCCGCGGGGTCCGCGACGAAGTCCAGCCGCCGCGCGCGCAAGCCCTCGCGCGGAGGTTCGGGGTCGCACCCGCGGAACGTCGCGAACGGGTCGGGGTATATCAACTCCAACGGCGAGAACAACTTCTCGCCGCGCGCGCCGGCTTTTCGGAACGCGTCGAACCCGTCGTCGTCGTCGTCGTCGTCGTCGTCGTCCGCGTCACCGAACGATGTCGACGCGGACGATTCGATGGAAGACGATCGTGACGAGGCGCTCTTCGCGTCGACGAAAACACTCGACGTTTCGACGCGCACGTCGTGCGTCAATCGAGCGCTCGCGCGTTCTTCCTTCCTCCGAAGCGCCTCCGCGCTCGCCTTCGCCTCCTCGCCGAAGGCGCGCGCGTCCCAGCCGTGCGCGGCGGCCAGACTGTTTTGTCCGGAACCCGGCGCGCTCGGCGTTCCCGGACGCGCGTGGAACGGGTTCGCGTCGTGCGTCCGCTCGAGCGCGTCCCAGTGCCCGCGCAAGGACGCGAGGAACAGACCGAAGAGCACGCCCGCGATGAGCGGGCGACGCACGGGCGGATTCGGCGACGGCGCCATCGCCCTATTTTTTTTTTTTTCGTTCGACGACGCGTGGGTCGATCGAATCACGCGCGATCTCCCGGGAACGTCTCCTTCCCTGCGACGCGAACGCGCGTTCGGCGGCCGCGCGCCCGCGGCTCACTTCTTCCCGACCGCGTTCGCCAGCAGGGTCTCCACGTACGCCACCGCCCACTCCGAGGTGTTGACGAACGAGACGAACGCCGAGCGCGCGGCGTCGTTCTTGAGTTTCTGGGGGTGCGTCGAGATGAGCCCCGCGCGTTTGGACACGCCCAGGAGCGCTCCGATGAGCACAGCCTGCGAGACGACGGTTCCGAACGAGGGGAAGAGTCCGCCCATGAGATCGCCGCACGCGAGGCGTCGGATCCGCGAGAGGTTCTCCAGGACGAGCGCGCGGACGCGATTGGGACGCGATCGGATCGCAACCTCGGCGTCGTGCTTTCGAAAGAGCGACACGAGACGGCACGGAAACTTCGTCACCTCACTTTTCTCGGGGCGACCGAAAAAAGTCGTGGCTTTGGAAAGCCACGACCACCTCGCTCGTCGCGTTCGCGAGCACACATAGCGGCGCCCGGAGCGTCGCGGGGCGTGCTGTACGGGGAGAGGGGGTCGAGG
>MDSV01017620.1_pt1 | contig 13042 bp, 12 predicted proteins | sample 810851 | NCBI WGS metagenome assembly MDSV01 (sample SAMN05326640, study PRJNA326480) | marine metagenome | isolation source: seawater | place: Atlantic Ocean: North East | collected 2012 | reverse complement strand
TAATATTTTTAAAAAATACCTTCTTTATTTTTCAGTTTTTGCTTCTTTATCAATAATATTTTTTGAAACATCACCCCAAACTTCACTTTCACAAAATATCAACACATTTGGAATTGATGATCGATTCTCCCAGCCAAACTATTTAGTTGGATACTTAAAATCATTTTTAAATATTGATGCATATTTAAAAATATTTACTACGAGCTTTTTGGGTGTGATATTTTTTAAAATAGCATTTACAATTTTCTCTTTTGATAGCATAAATAATTTTCTTAGAGATATGAATTTACCTGTAGATAATAAAGACTATATAACCTTTGTTGATAACATTGAGATGGTTTCAGGTCAACAAATTGCTATCTTCTTTTTAGTTATTGTATTAATTGTTAGATGGTTTGTATTATTGATTAATACAGAAAAAATAAAATAGATTAATGAGTTAAATGTTTACATCTGATTTAAATCCACAATTTTTTACATTAGGAGCAGTTGTCTTTTCAATATTAGTTATTTTATTTATTGATGATAAAAAAATCTCAACCATTGTTTCGAGGTCTAATTCTGTTTTTCTAAAGAAAGTATCAGATATAGGTGGTGGAGAATATTACTTTGGAAAATTATTTATATTCTTAACATTGCTGACCATTATATTACAGGGTCAATATTTAGATTTTGAAACTATTGATGCAGATGTTCATACATATCTACTTGTCGGAAATGATGTTTTAAATGGTTTTCTTCCTTATGAAAATCAATGGGATGATAAGGGACCAATTTTTTACATTTTTTATGCATTATTAATTTTTTTAAGTAATAAAAATTTAGTAATATTTAAAATTTTGTGTGATCTTTTACTTCTTTTAATAGCTTTTGGAATCGCTAAAATAATATACACAAAACAGGGAGGCCAGAGAAAAGTACAAGCTTTTGTTGGTTCATCTTTTTTTGTTTTGCTTTTATCAACCCCTTGGGGATCAGTTGAGTATTCTGAATTATTTTGCTTATTTTTTATGTGCCCAAGTTTTTACTTAATAATAAAAAACGATTCAAATAAAAAAGATATTTTTTTCTCGGGAATTTTATATGGCCTATCAACCCTTGTTAATCAGGGATCTGGTGTTTTTGTTATTGTTTTTATATACTTAATATATAAGTTAAAAAAACCTTCTAATTTCGGTAAATTTTTTTCTGGATTCATTTCACCTCATATAATTATTTTCACACTTTACGCTGTAAGAAGCTTACTAGAGATTTACTTTTCAACTCTTGTCACAATTCCGTTAAAATATAGCCGACAGAGTTTTAATCTTGTAAATGAATTAATTGTTTTTTTTAGAGACACTCTTTTCTACAATCCTTTTTTATATTTAGTAATAATATTTTTAATTATTTTGTCAGTTTTTCAAATTAAAAAAATTAATTTCGATTTATTTCCATACATTGGAATATTTTTATCATTAATTTTCTTTTTTCTAGGATCGGCAGGATATAAACATCATTTAATTTTCTTTTTATTTTTTATCTGTTTAGTCCCTGTTTCAAATGCTAGCAATAATAAAAGCTACTACTGGATTGTTGTAGTGTTGCTAATTTCATCTACAGCTTACTTAACACCAGAGTCTTCTAAAAAATCTTTTTCAAACTTAATTGATATTGAAAAAACATATTCAAACTATCCTTTAAGAAATCTTGCAAATAAAATTGATAAACAATTTGATACAAATTTTACTATTTTTAGCTTAGATCATTCTCTTGTACTTTTTTATTTAGATAAAAAGAATGAAAGCTATATTATTCATCCAACAAATTATGCTGAACCATCAATTTTTGATGAACTTATTAGGATAGGAAAAATTGTTCCTGAAGAACTTCCTTTACAAATATCAAAAAAACCTAATGTTGTTCTATGTTCACAAGAAATAAGGGAGCTTCTTGTTGATGTTAATTGTGAAGTAACTGATTTTTACAAAGGCTATGAAAAAATAGATACGAATTTATTTTTTAGTAGCTCAAAAAGAACCTTTTATAAAGACCCTTATAGATCTATCGATCTATATATAAAAAGAAATATTAAGTAGATCCCCCAATAACATAAGTTGAATCTTCAATTTGCTTATCATAATACACGGCCTCTTTATCTCCTTCTTGTCTCTGTGCAAAACAAGCATAACGTGTATTTTTTACATCATAATTTTCATATATATAACATTTTGAATCTAAAATTTTTGAAAATCCCGACATCCTAAGCCAACTTTTTATTGCATTTTTTGAAGGCATATGAGTAATAGTTGTTGTATCTCTATAGGTCTTAGGATGCCAAACTTCAACTACATTAAGTTTTCTTAGTATTTGATTTCTTATTGTCGCACTTTCAAGAACAAGTACACCGTTTATGTTTAGTTTGTCATACAATTTTTTTATAAATCTCAATTGTTCTGGGTTGTGATACAAAACGCCAGTAAAATAAATTAAATCAAATTTACCAAGTTCATCGTACTCATTTTTAGTTAAGTATAAAAAATTCTTAATGTATAATTTTTCATTATCTTCAAGACTATCCTTCCATTTAGCATTTTCTTCACCTTTGTCTGGTAGGTCAAACATTATAAGTTCATTGGGTTCTAATGTTCTTAGCCTTGCAGTGTCCTCTCCTTCTTTTGGCCCTATTTCTAAAAATCTTTTGTTTTTAAATTGATCTTTACCAAAATTGCTTAACAGTTCCTCAAATAAATATTTTCGATATGCAAGCTGACCTTGTGCTTTTTCTCTTTTGGTAATTACAAATAAGATTTTTTTTAAATAATATATTAATAAGTTAAGCATTAATTATATGGTAAATCATAAATTTTAATATCGAAGCTATTTGATGTTTATTTTCGCAATTATATAGATAGTCATTAAAGATAAGTACTCTATTTGTTATAGTTATAAAATGAAAAAAATAAAAATACTCTCTAAAGATATTTCGATATTTTTAATTATCTATATTTCAAACTTTTCTTTTTTGAGCTTTAGTGAGTTTTTAAATCTTGATTATATAAAAAATGACTTAAAAATTATTTTTAGAACAGAAAATATTAATGAGAATTATGTTTTAATTTTCATTCCATTTTTAATTTCGGGACTATTTCTTCTTGCTTACAATCTTATAGAAATTAAATGGAGTATACCTTTGGTTGCAATTCTAAATTTTGGTTTAATTTCGATCTTCTTCACTTCACTAAGAATCATTGGATTTTCTAGACTTATTTTTATAATAAATATCATCTTTGTGCCTTTATTTATTGTTTTATTTATTGAAACTTATAAAAATCTTGGAATCTTTACGATGGTCTCACTCTCTTTTGTTTCAATATTTTTTACAATTAACACTTTTAATGAGGATACCTTGTTAGATGAAGTTGCTGTGTTGGATAAAGTTGCCGAAGAAAAAGCAAATCTTGGAGATTTTGAGTCTTTTTATTTAGATTTTTTTCCAAGTGAAAATACTAAGGTTGAAAATTTTAGTAATTTTGTTCCACAATTAGTAGAAACTAATGGTTTAAATAATGAATATATTCTTGAAAGATACACTATTTGTTGTCGTGAATATAGTTCAAGCAACAGTGGGCCACCAGTAAGACAAAAATCAGTTGGTTATATTTCTATCTATGGTGACTTAATCTTTTATTTAACAGGTACAGGTGAAATATTCTATTTTAATGGTAATGATATTCAAGAAAAAACAATTAATTTTAACTATGTAGACTCGAATTTTATAAATATAAATAAAAATAAAAATGTTATTACTTCAGGTATTGACTTTATGGGAAGCTGGGAGTCAACAAAAGATTTGATGATAATTGATAATAATATTTATTTAAGTTATGTTAATGAACCACAAGAAAATTGTATAAATACCGAAATACTTGTTGCAGAAATTAATCTTGAATATTTAGAATTTGAAACATTTTTTAAAGATAAAGAATGTGTTGAAAGGTCGCCTGAGGATGATAGAAAACTTAGGCCTTTCAATGCTCATTTAGCAGGGGGCAAAATGCTTTATATCCCAGAAAAAGAATCTGTACTATTTAGCAGGGGAGCTTTTAGAGACTACTCAAAACCACAAGACGAAGAATCTTTATTTGGTAAATTAATTTTAATTGATATTAAAACAAAGAATATAAAAGTAACTGCAATGGGAACAAGAAACCCTCAAGGATTAACTCTTACAAAAGATGGTCTTTATGTATTGGAAACTGAACATGGGCCAAATGGGGGTGATGAAATAAACCTTGTAGATGTAAATAAAGAGTATGAAAATTATGGATGGCCTTTAGCTTCTTACGGAGACCACTGGGATAAGGATTATTACGATTTACATGGAGAATATGCTCCTTTGCATAAGAGTCATGATGATTATGGATTTATTGAGCCACTAATTTATTTTAATCAATACAGCGGAGGCCATGGTATATCAGATATAGACCAAAATCTTTTTACCGATGAAAATAGATACTTTGTTGCAACTATGAATGGAAAAAGGCTTTACGATATAAGAATTAATGAAAATCATACTGGATATGAAAAGATTATTGGATATAGTATAGGCGAAAGAATCAGAGATATAGAATTTTATCCAAATGGTAACTATTATATCCTGGTGCTTGAAAGCACACCTGCATTTGGTATTTTAAAAGATAAATAATATTCTATTTTTTTTCAATTAGTTGTTTATCAATTATATGGAATGACTTGTCAGCATTAACAAATTTTTCAGGATTGTGAGTTATATTAATGATTGTTCCATTAAAGTTATTCAACTCCGTTATTATTTTATCTACACTTTTTTTATCTATGTTCGAAATGGCTTCATCTAAAAATAGAATATCAGGTTCCCTCAATAAAGCTCTTATGAAAGAAACCTTTTGCATCTGCCCTGAGGAGAGACTTCTGTGAGTAACTTGCTCTTTTAATATTTGTTCACTGACTTCATCAAACACCTCTAGTTTCTTAAGATAATCAATAAATACTTTTTCTTCAATATTTTTTTCTTCAACTCCATAAGATACATTTGCCAATAAAGAGTCATTAAATATTAAAGGTACTGGTCCAACATAGCTAAAGCTTGAACCATTTATAGTTATGGTTCCTTCATTCGGAATAAAAATACCTGTCATTAAACCAATTAATGTACTTTTTCCTGAGCCATTTGGTCCTAAAATTAGATTATGTGAATTTTGTTCAAAATTAAAATTGAGATTTTGAAATACTGGGTACTCAGAATTTTCATACTGAAAATCTACTTTCTCTCCAGTTGCTATAATTTTTTCATTATTTGCTGAATTATGTATAATTTTTCCTTTTCTCTCATGAGTATCATCTTTCATTTCTCTAATATATCTATTTACGTAATGGTCTTTATCTAGGACTTCTGAATATTTTCTAGAAACTTCACTAAAATATTGAACTCCCCTCATCAACAAAAATGCTATCTCAAGTGTTAAATTTATTTCGAAAAATGTTTGAACTAAAATGATAGATATCAATAAGGTTATAAAAGTTGTAAATAAGTGAAATCTTACAAAAACTAATTTAGCGGTTCTTTTACCTAAACTTATGCCTTCGTCATATAATCTATCATATTGTTCTATTTCTCTATCTTCTTTCTTTAAAATCTTTATCAGATATAAATTAGATATGACTCTTTCTAGAGTTTCATCTATTTCAATTCCTAAATCTGTTGTTTTACGAGCTATTTCTTTAAAAATTCCCAGAAGTTTTTTCACTGGGAAAAATAAAACAACGAAGGTCGAAGATAAAATAAAAAATACTTCAGTATCTAAATATATTAAAGTGCCCAAAAATATTGAAAGCTGTAAAGATGTTCCAATAAGTGATATGAATACTTTGTAAATAGAAGATATTTGGCTTCCTTCCTGATTTTTATAATTCACATAAGTAAAAGAAAGATTTGGTTTAGTATAAAATTTTCTAGTAATACTCTTTGCCATGCTCTCTCTGGTGGCTATAGATAAATATTCAGAATTTAAATGTTCAAAATAATTAATACCAATTCTAACAATAACCAGAAGTGGCAAAAATTTTGAAATCATCCCTATATTTACATACTGGGCAATTTTTTCTTCACTGACTTCACCAGTGATTAAAAAAGCAAGACATATAAATATTACAATTTCTACCATTGCTGTAATATTTTTCAATATGACTGATATTAGTATTTTTTGTTTTTTCTTTTTTGCTTTTAAATCTCTAGAAACAACATATATTGATTTAAGATTTTCTAGCCCTTTTTGAATAAAGTTCATACAAATATCATTATATACAAATTTAAGAACCTAAATTAAACGATTTTTTTTCCATAAACATACCTACTAAATAGCATTTATAATAAATTTATCTTAAAAATGAATATTGTAATTGCTGGACTTGCTAAAAATTGTCAAAACAACTTTAAGAAAAATATTGAATATTTAAATGATTTCAAAGAGTTTTATAAAGAAAGTATCGAAATTACTATTTTAATTTTGGAAAATGATTCAAAAGATAATACAAAAAAAATAATTAAAAAATTAACAAATAAAGATTATATAACGGACTATTGTCTTGATGGATTAGATAAAAAGATAACAAATAGGATTGAGAGAATAACCTATTGTAGAAACTTCCTTTTTGAAAAGCTGCGTTCTTTTGAACCTAAAGAAATAGAGTACCTTTATATTTCAATTGATTTTGATCTTGATTTGTTTAGTGAAACACCAAAAGAAGAATTTTTTCAAATCTTAAATAAATTACGAAACCAGAAAGATGTGACAGCACTATTTCCAAATAATGTACCTTATTATTATGATATCCACGCATTAAGAAAAGATAAGTGGAATACTATTGATAGCTGGAAAAAATATAATCAAATTACCAAATATATTCCTGTTGGTAAATTTTTTCTAAAGTATTTTCTTATTTATAAAAAACAAATAAAAATAAATACCAATGAAGAGTTTATTAATGTTGATAGCGCTTTTGGTGGTATAGGAATTTATAAAATGACAAAATCAGAGCATTCAAAAATAACATATGAAAGCGATGAATTGTTTGAAAAATGTGAACATATCAACTTTAACTCATATTTTAATTGTGCAATTTATACATCTTGGAAGGTTAAATCCCCAAAAGAACATTTAGAATATAAAAATTTAAAACTTCTAAATAAATTAAGATATATTTTTGCTAGTTTTATTAGTGATGTTAAGAATATTATTTTTTATTTCAAAAAGAATTAAGTAAATTACTTTTAATAATAAAAACTCCCTTAAAATTAGAAAATATGTACAAAATTAAAGTATCTCTCCCTAATGAAAAAAATAATCTCAATATTAAAGATTTTGTAGATAATGAAAATAATACATATAAGAATTTTAAATTTTATGTAAATGAAGACATTGAAGAAGTTGATTATTGGTTTGTTGTTGAAAATGTAGTACAAAATCATGAAGAAACAAAAGTAAATAAAAAAAATATTATTTATCTCAATTATGAAACTTCTTATCCAAAAGATTATTTTCTTACTAAATACATGAAAAATTATCTTCGCCAATTTTCAAAAAAATATGGATGTTACAATGATTTTTCAGATAGTTATGTATCTTCCCCACCATTCCAGCCTTGGTTAATAAATTCATCTCAAAGCTCTTCTCTAGATTCAAATTCTGAACGAGACTATAAATACCTCACAAAATTGAGTAAAGTGGAAAAAACAAAAAATCTAAGCGTAATTTGTTCTACCAAGAAAGTTACTGACGATCATGCAGCAAGATTAAAGTTTGTTGAAACAATAGCAAAACATTTTAATGATGATTTAGATTGGTATGGGACAGGAAAGAAAAAAATTGAACAAAAATGGGAAGGAATAGGTAAATATAAATATCATATTGTTTTAGAAAATGAATCTAGAAATAATTTAATTTCTGAAAAACTATATGATTCTTATTTAGGCCTTTCTTACCCTTTCTATTTTGGTGCACCAAATCTTGGTGAATTTTTTCCCGAAGATTCATTTTCTTTTATTGATATTTTTAATATCTCTGAAAGTATTGAAATTATTAGAAACGGAATAGAAAATAATTTATATGAAAAACATTTTGATGATTTATTAAAATCAAAAAATATTATATTAAATAAATTTAATTTATTCAAAAGAATGATAACTATTGTCGAAGAATCACCAAAAGAAAATTTATCACTTACAAAAACAGAAAATAAAATTTATTCGGTTGGATATTTTTGGAAAAAGGACGTTGGTATAAAAGAAAAAACAAAACATCATATAAAAAGAAAACTTAGATTAAATGTAAGAAATTATTAAATGAATAATAAAAATCATTGCATTACGGTATTAGCAAATAGAGAGTACTTACGTTTTTTTCCTTCCTTCTATGATCAATTAAGAAATAAAGGTCAATATACAGGCGATATTAATTTATTAACTGATAATTCTATTTACTTGAGTAGTTTTAATAAAAAGGATTATAAAAATGTCAATATTTTTAAATTTAAAAAAATAAAGTTCTCAAAAGAAACTTCAAAGAAACTTAATTCAATTGAAAATGGAAGAAATTTGACCAAGCCCTTTCAGTGGCATAAATTTTATTTATTTGATAAACAATTTAAAGAATGGGATTTCAATTTATATATGGATATAAATATGAAAATTAATGGAAATATAAATAATCTATTAAATTTAAAACAGGAAAGAAAACTTATCGCCCCCTACGATGCTTATCCAGATCTAGATTGGACTTTAGAATCTCAATTTAATGGTGATGAAGAAATTCTTAAAAAATTAAAAAAGAAATATGATTTATCATTAAAAAAATATTTTCAAACAGGAATACTATATTATGACACTTCAATCATTGAAAGTAGTACTATACAAAATCTAAAAAATATTGTTGAAAAATACCCGGTATCAAAAAATAATGAACAAGGAATTATGAATTTATACTTTATCTTTGATAAGGATTTGTTTTTCCCCTTGAGTAAAGAAGTTTATTCATACTGGTCAGAGAAAAATGAGAAAGCTATTATTACAAAAAAATAAAGTTTCTATTCAAGTATCTTTCTGTTTTTTATCATACTGTAATGAAACTTTGTTACATTATCTAAAATTGAAAAATTTCTTGAGTACTCAGTTGTAAATACTAATTTGTGATTTTCTTCGTCAACAAAGCGTACATTATTTATATTCTTCTGATCTTTTAATATAAATTCAATAAATGATTCTGTCAGATTTAAAGGCCCTGTAAATTCTAGAATTGCATCTTTAGGGTTTTCAAAAATTTTTCCTGAATAACTTAATGATTTTTTGCAAATATTATTGATTACAGTTTCTAAGAATTCGCTTTGGTGAATAGAGCCAATAAACCAATTCGTAATATACCTATTTTTTAATATTTTCAAAATTTCAACATCAATATCTGCTTGTTTTTCCTTCTCTATAATTCTTGGGCTTAATAATAAAACAACTTTATTTTTTTTTGATAATAAGTCAGCAGGATTGAATAGCATCGAAGATTTAAAATCTAGCCAAAAACCTCCATGCTCATACAAAAATGTGTATCTAAAAATATCAGCCTTTGACTGATGAAAAGTAGAATTATTATAAATATCTAGAATTTCATGATTTCTCCATGAAGAATTCATATAATTATCTCTTTCTTTGTGTGAGAAATAAATAATATTCATTTGATTTAAAGGTTTAAGAATATTGTTAAACTCTTTTAGCCTACTTTTATTTACTCTGCTTGAATTGGAACTTAGAATAAAATTGCTATCTAATTCTGTTAAAGAGAAGGATTTATTGTAGTTTTTTGGAACAATAATGCTCTTATTAAATTTTAGTAGATTGACTTTTGGTATCTCTTTATTATTAATTAATTTGTATGCGTGCTTTAAATTTCTAAAAAATATTTTTATTTTATTTTTAATACTATTTAAAAACATGTTCAATTTATTTAATTTTATTTAAAAGTACTTTAATGATTCTTCTTTGGTCTGATTCAGAAATATGACTACCTATAGGAATATACAATCCATTTCTACCTAGATTCTCTGATACTTCTAATTTTAAATCTTTTTGAACAAATCTTTTTGGTAAAGCACTTTGTAAGTGAAGAGGCCAGAAAAAAGGCCTTGTTTCAATACCATCATCAAGCAATTCTTTAATTACTCTATCGCGTATACCCTCTTCTTTTAGTAAAATTCCAAAAACCCAATAATGATTATCGATTCCTTGAAAATTAGATGGTTGTATTGAAATGATATCTTTGTAATTCTCTAGTAATTTTTCGTATATTCTTCCTTGATTAATTTTTTTCTTTATTACTTTTTCTAGTCCATTTATCTGAGACATACCTAAAGCAGCTTGTAACCCACTTATTCTATGGTTCCAATATAAATTATCATGTTTAAATCTTTCAATATTATTGAAATCTAAATTTATTAATTGCCTACCTTTCTTAATAAACTCTGGATTATCCGAAAGAATTGCTCCGCCTTCACCAGTTGTAATATGCTTATTAGCATAAAAACTAAAAGTTGAAATATCTCCAAAAGTTCCGCATTTCTGTTTATTGATAATTTGGCCGTGTGATTCTGCTGCATCTTCAATTAAATATAAATTCTTATCAGAGCAAAAGTCTCTTATTTCCTGAGCTTCTGCACCAAGGCCATAGGTGTGAACCATTAACACAGCTTTCGTTTGTGGTGTAACTTTACTTTCTACATCTTCTATCCTCATGTTCCAAGAAAGAGGATCTACATCACAAAATACAGGACTTGCTCCACTTCGAATAATTGCTGCTAAACAAGAAATAATGGTAAATGCAGGAACTATAACTTCATCATCTTTTTTCAAGTTTAGAATTTGAAATGCAATATCAAGAGCAACGCTTCCATTGGACAAAGCAATTGCTTCATCCCTGTTAAACTCATTTGAGAGCTTTTTCTCAAACTGAGAAACAATAGGGCTTGATCCAGAAATATTATTTTTATATAAAGTACTAAGTACTGAAAAATAATCTCGTAAATTTAGTTTTGGTTCAAAAACTCTTATCATCAAAATCTTTTTTTATCTAGGTCAGGAAGATACGGTCCCTGTTTTGTTTCTATAAACTTGCACGATTCCTCAATCTCAATTCCATGGCCACCTCTTAGTAATGAAATTGTATCTCCACCTTGCAATTTTACATCTTCAATAAAATTTAAACTTTCATCAAAAATTTTTACTCTCATACTTCCTTCTAATACTATTAATGTTTCTGCGGTTGTATGAATTTCTCTTTTTTGGTTATTATGAATATGATTTTCAATAATTGTTTTCTCATTAAAATTGAACGCTGCAACCTGTACTTCTTCTGAATTATCTGTTAAAAAATTTCTTCCCTCTTTTATATCTTCATTTCTAACAACTATTGAAAGGAGGGTTCCATTTTCATCATGAATTTTCAACTTAACTCCTTCTAGATTTTATTGCTGCCTTTATATACGGTCTGCCAAGCCTAAAGAGTCCGATTAAAGAACTCCCTGTTTTTGATACACCATGCTTTCTTAGGCCACATTTATATCCTACTTCTATTATTTCAATATTTTTTTTATTTAATTCATTTATTAAATAAACAAAATAATCTCCATAAAAAGCCTTTTCAAAAGGTTTAATTGAAAAATTTTCTTTCTTTCCTATTATGAACCCACTGGTCATATCTTCTATTGGACTAGTAGATAAAATAGATAAAATCTTATTAAATACTAACGAGAGAAACATAGCTACAAATGAGTCTTCTGAATTTCTTAGATTTTTTAAAGCATTGAATAGTTTATTCTTTTCATTTAATAATGTTCCTTTGTAACCTCCTCCTTCAACAAACCTTGAGCCCACTATTACTGAATCTAATTTATTCATTTGTTTTTTTATTAGTTCAATAGAATGCTTTGCACTCATAGACCCGTCTGCATCTAGCCACATAACATACTTCATGTTTGCTGATTCTATCCCTTCCCATATTGATAAAGGCAATGAAGGGTTCTTTGTTCTTTTAATAAGGTTAATTCTTTGGTCGTTAATCTGAAAAAGTATATTCTCAGTTCCATCGCTAGAACCATCATCTACAACTATTAACTCATAGTCTTGAATGCCTAAATTATTAAATTCACTAATAAAGTCAGGAATTAAAAATTTTAGGTTCTCACCCTCATTAAGTGTTGGAAAAATCACACTAATGGTAAAGTTTTCTTTATTCATTTTTTTAATTCTACTAAAAGGATGAACCCAAAGAAATTATTAAATAGTGTCTCAATAAACTTTTCAACAACCTTTCCCATTTTGTGATTAAAAATAGAAAATGAAACCCCTAAATTTATTATTTTTTTTACTTTTACTTGTTTAAATGATGACTTTTCTAAAATTTTTTTTATATTGGATTTGTTGTATCTTGATATATGCTGATTTTGATAGTTAACATCGCCAAATAAATTTACTAACTTTTCAAGAAGATACATTAACCCTCTGTAGTTTGGTGTTGTAATAAAAATTTTTCCTCCTGGTTTTAATAAAGGATATAAATCATCTGTTAGTTTTATAGCCTCATCTTTGGTAATAAATTCTAGCAATCCAATAACTGTTATAACATCATAGGTTTCAAAATAGTTTTCTAATTTAAACTCTCCTGTTGTCATAAATGTTCCAAATTCTGAATATTGATTATTAGCATATTCAATCTGTTGTTCTGATATATCAACCCCAAGAGATTCTGATTTTAAATAATTTCCTATAAATGTTCCGGGACCACAGGCATAATCTAAATGATTTGATTCAGAATTAATTTTTTTTGCTATTTTTAAAAAAGTTAAATTGTGCCAGTTCGACTGTATACCAGACTTTTTCTTTAAACCGTTAAGTAATACTTCATCATAATAACCAGGGTCAACTTGGTTTTCCCAAAAATCGTTCACTCATAATATATTAAACCAATTAAAACGCTTCTATATC
>MDSV01227054.1_pt1 | contig 13045 bp, 15 predicted proteins | sample 810851 | NCBI WGS metagenome assembly MDSV01 (sample SAMN05326640, study PRJNA326480) | marine metagenome | isolation source: seawater | place: Atlantic Ocean: North East | collected 2012 | reverse complement strand
TAGTGCTTGTAAATTAATTGGTTTATTTGATTTAACAAAAAATGAGTGGGAAGAATTAAAAAAAAATAATAATGATATATCTGAGGATTTAATTAAAAAGAAAATTGAAGAAAGGTTATCAGCTAAACAAAAAGGGGATTTTAAACTAGCTGATCAAATAAGAGGTGAGTTGTTAGAGAAAGGTATAATAATTGAGGATCATAAAGGAAAAACAACTTGGAAATTTAAATGAGTAAAGAAAAATTATATATTTTTGATACAACTTTAAGAGATGGAGCCCAAACTGAGGGAGTTGATTTTTCAGTAGAAGACAAAAATAAAATTGCAAAAGTTTTATCTGATATTGGAGTTGATTATATAGAGGGTGGCTGGCCCGGCGCTAATCCTGTTGACACAGAATTTTTTTCAAAACCTCCCGATTTAAATAAAAGTATCTTCACGGCTTTTGGTATGACAAAAAAAACTGGAAGAAGCGCTGCTAATGATCCTTCCTTATCTTCTTTGATTAATGCTTCATGTCCAGCTATTTGTGTAGTAGGCAAAGCTTGGGATTTTCATGTAAAAACTGCTCTTGAAATAAAAAATGAAGACAACTTAGAAAATATAAAAGATACAGCTAAACATATTATCAAAAGCGGTAAAGAATTTTTATTTGATGCGGAACATTTTTTTGATGGGTTTAAATCTAACCCAGAATATGCGCTTGATTGTTTAAAAAGTGCATACGATCAAGGAGCAAAGTGGTTAGTGTTATGCGATACCAATGGAGGTACTTTGCCTCATGAAATTACTGAAATCGTATCAAAAGTTACTAAAGTAATACCTGGAAAAAATTTGGGAATTCATGCTCACAATGATACTGAAAATGCAGTTGCAAATTCTTTAGCAGCTGTGCAAGCTGGTGTAAGACAAATACAAGGAACTATTAATGGATTAGGCGAAAGGTGTGGTAATGCTAATTTAATGTCAATCATACCAACATTAACTTTAAAAAAATCTTTTGCTGACAAATTTGACATTAATATAAAAAAGGAAAAATTAAGTTCACTTACAGAATGTTCAAGATTATTAGATGAACTCTTAAATAGAAAACCAAATAAAAGTTTACCTTATGTCGGCGCTTCAGCTTTTTCACACAAGGGCGGCCTACACGTATCAGCAGTGAAAAAAGATCCTAAAACTTACGAGCACATTGATCCAAAGACCGTTGGGAATCATAGAAATATTATCATTTCAAATCAAGCCGGTCGTTCAAATATTTTATCTAGACTAGAGGCTTATGGCGTTAAAATTGATTCCAAAGATATAAAGGTACAAAACATATTAGATGAAGTTAAAGAAAGAGAGTTTAGCGGATACTCTTATGATGGCGCTGATGCATCTTTTGAATTATTAGCTAATCGCTTATTAGGAAAGGTACCAGAGTATTTAAAAGTTGAAAGTTATGATGTAAGTGTTTCAAAATCGGATAAAATTTCTACTAAAGCCCATGTAGTTTTTTTAATTGATGGAAAGAAGATTAAATGTGCCGGTGAAGGAAATGGTCCAGTGAATGCATTAGACAATGCAATTAGATCTAACTTTAAAAAAGTTGAAAAATATTACAATTTTTTTTCAGATCTTAAACTACTAGATTACAAAGTTAGAATTCTTAATACAGGGACAGAAGCTACAACAAGAGTTTTAATAGAAAGTACTGATAAGACCGGTAAAAGCTGGTTCACAGTTGGTGTATCTCCTAATATTATTGAAGCTTCATTTAAGGCTTTAATTGATAGTCTTGATTACAAACTTTATAAAGAAAAAGCTCCCGCAAATCTTAATGAAAAATAAATTCGGATTTATTCTAGTTAAGCCACAACTAGGAGAAAATATTGGAGCATGTGCTCGCTCTATGAAAAATTTTGGCTTTTCAAAACTTCATATTGTTGATCCTAAATTTAGTTTTCCAAATCATAAAGCTAAAGCAACATCAGTTGGAGCGTATGATGTTATAGATAAAGCAAAAGTTTTTGACAAAATTGAGAATGCAATAAATCCTTTCAATTTAATAATATCTATGAGCGCAAGACGTAGGGACATTAATAAGAAACATATTACAATTACTGATTTTCAAAATATTATAAAAAGAAAAAATCTTAATTTAGGTTTAATGTTTGGGCCAGAGGCATCAGGTTTATCAAATAAAGATTTATCATATTCAAATTATATATTACAAATACCTACCTCGACTAAATTCAAATCACTTAATTTATCTCACTCTTTGACACTAATTTGTTATGAAATATTTAAGGTATTAAATATGAAAAAATTTAAAACAAAGAGTACTAATTTAAAGACCTCATCTAAGACTAAAATTTCGTCTATTGTTGCTCATTTAACAAATCTTTTAGATAAAAAAGATTTTTTTCTCCCAAAAGAAAAAAGACATGCAATGATATTAAATATAAATAACTTAATTTATAGATTGGAACCAAACGATAAAGAATTGAGGATTTTGGCTAGTATTATTAGCACATTGAGTAAAAAATAGCACAAAGCTTAATTGACAAATCATCACCAAAGTCTATAAAAACACAATTATTAAATATGACAAAAAGACTTAAATCTAAACATAAAGTTGATAGAAGGCTAAAAGCAAATATCTGGGGAAGACCAAAAAGCCCATTCAATTCTAGAGCTTATCCCCCAGGTCAGCACGGTCAAAATAAAAAAGGTAAGCCAACAGATTACGGAATTCAACTTCAGGCAAAACAAAAATTAAAAGCTTATTACGGTAATATTAATGAGAGACAATTTAGAAATATATATAGAAAAGCTCTTTCAAAAAGAGGTGATACAACAGAAAATCTTATTGCATTACTTGAGAGCAGACTTGATACAGTCATCTATAGAGCAAAATTTGCTCCAACTGTATTTGCTGCGAGGCAAATGATTAATCATGGCCATATTAAAGTAAATAAAAAAAGAGTAAACATAGCAAGCTACGTAGTTAAAAGCACTGACCTAATAGAAGTTAGAGAAAAATCAAAAAAGTTGACTGTAATAGATGGATCTTTACAAAGCAAAGAAAGAGATGTTCCAGAATATATTCAGTTAGATAATAAAAATAAAACCGCTAAACTTATTAGAGTTCCAAAATTTTCAGAGGTTCCCTTTCCAGTGATAATGGAACCAAGTTTAGTTATCGAATATTACTCAAGATAATTGAATTTTTTTAGTTTATTCAAAAGACATTTAATTTATAGATTAAAAAAAAAAATTCCTATTGATACAGATAAAGTTAAATTTAAGTCACTAGATGAATTTTTAAATCATTACGGTAGTGATAAAGCTGAAATATTTAATCTTACAAATAAAACAGGACATGGTTTTTCTAAGTTTTACGAAGAATATTTAAAGAATTATAAAAATAAAGAGATTAATATTTTAGAAATAGGATCTTACGCTGGAGCCTCCGCAGCTGCTTTTGCTAAATATTTACCAAACTCAAATATTTTCTGTTTTGATGTGAATATTTCTAATTTCAAATATGAATCAAAAAATATTCATGTTTTTGGTCTAGATATTAAAAATGAAAAAAAAGTAAAGAAAACTTTGCAAAGTATATTTCTCCAGCATAAATTTCTTAAGTTTGATTTAATTATTGATGATGGGTCACACAATCTAGATGATATTTTAGTTGGATTAAAATTATTTTTTGAATTAGTAAAAAGCAAGGGCGTTTATATAATTGAAGATTATAAATATCCAAATTACTATCAATATAATAATAATATAAATCACATTCTAATTGATGAATTTTTAAAAAATCTAGCTAATAAAAAAAACTCAATATCAAATATATTTTCAGAAAAAGATCAAAAGATTTTGATAGCGTCAATTGATAAAATAGAGAATTTAAAAGGTAATCTCAGTGACTCTGATATAAGTTTTATAACAAAAATATGAATTAAATAATTTTTTTGTCTTCAAAAAGTTTTTTTAGTTCACCTTTTTCAAACATTTCTTTAACAATATCACAACCACCTACAAATTCTTTTTTAACATAAAGTTGTGGTATTGTAGGCCAATCACTAAATTCTTTTATACCTTGTCTTAAGTTTTCATCTTCAAGAACATTAATGCCTTTAAAATTAATATTTAAATGTTTTAAAACATTCGATACAGCCATTGAAAATCCACATTGAGGTGAGTCTGGGGTACCTTTCATAAATAAACAAACATCATGTTCATTAATAATATTTTCTATTTTTTTATTTATTTCCATTATTTTCCTTCTGTAGTGATTGATAAAGCGTGTAATTCATTGCCCATTTTACCTTTTAAGGATTTATAAACAAGCTTGTGTTGTTCAATTTTGTTTAAATTGTTAAATTGAGAAGATTTAATTGTCGCTGCATAGTGATTACTATCACCCATTAAATCTTTAATTTCAATGGATGCATCGGGAATACTTTCTTTAATAAGTTTTTTTATTTCTTCAACAGGCAAAGGCATTAGTAACTATTATACCATTCATTATTAATTTTAAATAAGTCTTTATTATTAATTTTTAATTCTCCTTCAATTTCAAAATATTCTTTTTGAGTAATTCCAATATTTTCATAATAAATTTCATCATCTTTCAGTATTTTTTCCACTTTTGACAAATTATTGGCCTCAATTTCAATAACATACCTAGCTTGATCTTCACCGAAAAAATATTTGATTAAATTAGTTAATTTTTTTGGTTTTTGTATTTTAGCACCAAACTCTGAGTTAATAGTCATCTCAGATAATGCTGTAATTAAGCCTCCGCTTGAAATATCATGTGACGATAAAACTAAATCTTTTTCAATTAATTTTAATAAACTTTCCCCATTATTCTTCTCATTTAACAGATTCACTTCTGGCGGCATACCTTCATTAATTGAATAATTTTCTTTTAAGAAACAACTTTGCTCAAGGTGTCCAAAAGTTTTTCCAATTAAAATCAATATGCTATTATTTTTTTTAAAATTGTGATTTATTGGTCTAAATAATTTTTTGATTAAACCAACGCCTCCAATGACAGGAGTTGGATAAATATTTTTTTTATTAGTTCCATTATAAAAAGATACATTTCCTGAAACAACAGGGTAGTTTAAAAATTCACAAGCTTCTTTAATTCCTTTCAAACATTCTGCAAACTCTCCCATTATTTCTTTATTTTCTGGATTACCGAAGTTTAAGCAATTAGTTATAGCTAATGGCTTTGCTCCTACAGTAATCAAATTTCTCCAATTCTCACAAACGATTTGCTTACCACCTGTAATGGGGTGAGATTTACAATAATTTGCAGATGAGTCTACCGAAACAGCTATGGCTTTATCTTTGTTGTGAATTCTAATTATTGCAGCATCAGAACCAGATTTTTGAGCAGTATCACACATTACACTTTGGTCATATTGATCTGTTATCCAACTTTTATTTGAGTGATTTGGACTCGATAAAATTTTTACTAATGCGTCTTCTATTTTTATTTTTTTAAGATTTTTTAAGCTAATTTCTTTTTTTTGGGGAGTTTTTTTAATCCATTCTCTATCATATATTGGAGCTTTTGATGACAATGCTTCAATTGGAATTTCTCCCACAATTATATTATTAAATTTTAAAGTAAGATTATTAGTATTAGTAGTCTTACCAATTATAACAAAATCTAAATCCCATTTATCAAAAATTTTTTTTGCTTCATGCTCTCTTTCATCTTCTAAAATTATAAGCATTCTCTCTTGGCTTTCAGATAACATCATCTCGTAAGGTGACATATTTTCCTCTCTGCAAGGAACTTTATCTAAATCAAGTTCAATTCCTAAATCACCTTTAGATGCCATTTCAACGCTAGAAGAAGTTAAACCAGCAGCCCCCATATCTTGAATTGATATAATTGAATTTTCTTTCATTAATTCTAAACAAGCTTCCATTAAAAGTTTTTCAGTAAATGGATCTCCTACTTGAACAGTTGGTTTTTTTTCTTCAGAATTTTCATCAAATTCTGCGGAAGCCATCGAGGCACCATGAATTCCATCTCTACCTGTTTTAGAACCCACGTAAACAACTGATTTGTTCAAACCCTTTGCTTTAGAATAAAAAATTTTATCTTTTTTTGCGTGACCCACAGCCATAGCATTAACTAAAATATTATCATTATAGGTCTCATTGAACTTAGTTTCACCAGCAACAGTAGGTATACCAATACAATTTCCATATCCTCCAATTCCAGATACAACACCATTTAACAAACTTTTAGTTTTTTTGTGATCTGGTGATCCGAAATGAATTGAATTCAATAGAGCAATAGGTCTCGCGCCCATTGTAAAAACATCTCTTAAAATTCCTCCAACACCAGTTGCAGCTCCTTGGTAAGGTTCAATATAAGACGGATGATTGTGACTTTCTATTTTAAAAACTATTGCATCATTATCACCTATATCAATAACACCGGCGTTTTCTCCAGGCCCTTGAATCACTTGCTTACCTGAAGTAGGCAATTTTTTTAGGTGTATTCTAGAAGATTTATAAGAACAATGTTCATTCCACATAGCTGAAAAAATTCCAAGCTCTAATAAATTTGGTTCTCTATTAAGTAATTTCTTAATATTTTCAAACTCCTCTAGCTTTAATCCGTGTTTTTCAATAAGTCGGTTTGTAATGTCCATATTAATTTAATAAACTTGAAAATAAATTTACTCCATCTTTATTAGAAATAATTTCATCTATCATTCGTTCAGGATGTGGCATCATCCCTAATATATTTTTTTTGTCATTAAATATTCCTGCAATATTATCTAGTGAGCCATTTGGGTTTGAATACTCATTAATATTTCCTTTTTCGTCACAATATTTAAATGCAATAAGATTTTCTTTTTTTAATTTTTCTAGGTGGTTCCTATCTGTGAAATAATTACCTTCGTTATGCGCTATATTTAATTTTAAAATTTGTTCTTTCTTATATTTATTGGTAAATTTTGAGTTATTGTTTAAAACTTTTATATAAATATCTCTATTTATAAACTTTAAATTTTTGTTTCTTAACAATGTACCTTTTAGCAGGCCAGTTTCAGTTAAAATTTGAAAGCCATTACAAATACCTAAAACTAAACAACCAGATTTAGCTGATTTGATAACTTCGTCTATAATTAAAGATTTTCCAGCAATTGCTCCAGATCTTAAATAATCTCCGTAAGAAAAACCACCAGGCACAACTATTAAATCGGATTTTGGCAATTTAGTTTCTTTGTGCCAAACCATTTGATTTTTAAATTGCATTTTTTCTAAAGCAACCGCGATGTCTCTATCACAATTAGATCCTGGAAAAACAATTACAGATGATTTCATTAAATTTTATTAATTTTATAGTCTTCGATAATAAGATTACATAATAGTTTTTTACACATCTCATCAACTTTTTTTTCAGCAGTTAAAAAATCTGTTTCCTCAACATCTATCTCAAAATGTTTTCCTTGTCTTATACTTTTTAGATTATTCATTCCCATATTTAACAAAGTGTTTTGTACGACTTTTCCTTGCGGATCTAGAACATCTTTTTTAAGCGTTACTGTTACAGAAAATTTCAATTTATTTCTTTTTGAATTTTAGAGGAATTGTTTTACCAAAATTAACTTCACTTATATTTGTTTCTTCAGGCATTATACCTAATCTTCTTGCTACTTCTTGGTATCCTTGAATAATGTTACCTAAGTCTTTTCTAAATCTGTCTTTATCTAATTTCTTTTCAGTTTTAGAGTCCCATAAGCGACATGTGTCAGGACTTATTTCATCTGCTAAAACAATTTCTTTTTTTTCAATATCTTTATTCCAAGCATTTCCATACTCAATTTTAAAATCTACAAGTTTTATTCCTATTCCCCTAAAAATTCCCATTAACAAATCATTAATTCTTAAAGTCATTTTATCAATTATTTTAATTTCTGTTTCTGTTGCCCAGCCAAATGAAAAAATATGTTCTTTAGATATTAAAGGATCGTTTAGCTCATCTTTTTTGAAACAATATTCCAGTAGCGGTTTTTCTAAAACTGTTCCCTCAGGAATACCAAGCCTTTTTGTTAAAGAGCCTGTCGCAATATTCCTGACTATAAACTCAATAGGAAAAATTTCAGCTTTTTTAATAAGCTGTTCTCTCATATTTAATCTTTTAATGAAATGAGTTTTAATTCCACATTGTGAAAGATTTGTTAGAATATATTCTGATATTCTATTGTTTAAAACACCTTTTCCTTCAACACTAGTTTTTTTTGCATTATTAAATGCTGTAGCATCGTCTTTGAAGTGTTGAATAATCAAATCCTTGTCTTTTGTATCGTAAAGAATTTTGGCTTTACCTTCGTATAATTTTTTACCTTTATTCATTAGATTATTTTTTAAGACTTCTTTTAAAAATTATATTAATTTTTTTTGTATGGTAACCAAAATCAAATAATCTTTTTAGTTTATTAACAGGTATTTTATTTGTTATTTTCTTATCAGTGATAATTTTGTTGTAAAATGAAGAGTTTTCTTTCCATGCCTGCATCGCGTTTTTTTGGACAATCTTATATGATTCTTCTCTAGTAAACCCAACTGTTGTGAGCTCTAAAAGCACCCTTTGAGAAAAAAATATGCCATTTGTTATATCTAAGTTTTTTTGCATTTTTTTTGGATAAACATTTAAATTTTTTACAACATTACTTAATCTGTTGAGAGCAAAGTCTAAAGCAATAGTAGCATCAGGCCCTATGTTTCTTTCTACAGCAGAGTGAGAAATATCTCTTTCATGCCATAGTGCTACATTTTCTAAAGCCGGGATAACCGAAGATCTAATTAATCTTGCTAAGCCAGTTAAGTTTTCACTTAAAATTGGATTTTTTTTATGAGGCATGGCAGAGGAACCTTTCTGTTTTTTGCCAAAAAATTCCTCTACTTCTAAAACTTCAGTTCTTTGAAGATGTCTTATTTCAATTGCAAATCTTTCTATTGAACTTGCAATGATTCCTAATGTAGAAAAAAATTGAGCATGTCTATCTCTTGGTATTATTTGTGTTGATACTGGTTCAACATATAAATTTAATTTATTTGCAACATATCTTTCAACTCTAGGATCTATGTTTGCAAAAGTTCCTACAGCTCCAGAAATTGCACAAGTAGAAATTTCTTTAATTGCATACTCTAATCGTTTTTTATTTCTTAAAAATTCTTGATAAAAAGTTAACATCTTTAATCCAAACGTTATTGGCTCTGCATGAATGCCATGACTTCTACCCATGCAAAGAGTAAATTTATGTTTTAAAGCCTGTTTCTTGATTGATAAAAGCAATTGATTAATATCTCCTAATAATATGTTACCTGATTGTTTTAGCTGTAAATTAAAGCAAGTATCCAACACATCAGATGAAGTCATTCCCTTGTGCAGGTACTTAGCTTCTTTGCCTACTTTTTCAGTTATAGATGTTAAAAAAGCAATTATATCATGTTTTACTTTTTCTTCTATTTGTAAAATTCTTTTGGGGTTAATTTTTGCTTTAGCTTTAACTTTTTTAACTACACCTTTAGGTATAATTTTTAATTTTTCCATTGCTTCAGCAGCAGCTAATTCTATATCTAACCAAATAGAGTATCTGTTATGATCTTCCCAAATACTTTTAATTTCTTTTCTCGAATATCTATCAATCATAAATTTTATTTATTTTTCAGATTTAGTAAAAATTTCGCAACTATCTTTTGTTACACCTATTGTATGTTCAAATTGTGCAGATAATGATTTATCTTTAGTTACAGCAGTCCAACCGTCCTGTAATGTTTTTGTCTCATAGTTTCCAAAATTTATCATTGGTTCGATTGTAAAAATCATTCCTTCTTTAATTTTTTCTCCTGTTCCTTTTTTTCCGTAATGCAGCACATTAGGTTCTTTATGAAAAGACTCACCAATTCCATGTCCGCAGAAATCTTGTACAACTGAAAATCCATGAGCTTCAACATGAGTTTGAATTGCTGAACCTATATCACCTAAACTTATCCCATCTTTAATTATATCAATCGCTTTCATCATCGACTCAAAAGTTGTATTAATTAATTTTTCAGCTTTGACCGAAACTTCTCCAATTTTAAACATTCTACTTGTATCTCCATGCCACCCATCTTTAAAAGCAGTTACGTCGACATTTACAATATCTCCTTCCTTTAAAATTTTATCAGATGGTATTCCATGACAAACAACGTGATTAGCGGAAGTACAGCAAGACTTCGGAAAGCCTCTATAAAATAGTGGAGCTGAGTAGGCATTGTTGTCATTTATATATTCATAACAGACTTTATCTATCTCATCAGTAGAAATACCTGGCTTAATAATTTTATCTACTTGATTTAAAGCTCCAGCGGCAATAGTTCCAGCTATTTTAGTTTTTTCAAACGCTTCTTGATAATCTTTATTCATTATATTTTAAATTTTACTTTGTTATTGAGTTTTATTCCTTTTGAAGAAAATTTACAATCGTAGCAGAGAATATTTAATTTCTTTTTAACAGCATTACTCAATGCAATTGAATAATTAGGATCAATATCTTTAGCAATCGTGAAATATTTGCAATCATCTCTTTGAATTAAAAAGAGAATAAAAATTTTATAATCTTTCTTACCTGCCTTTACCAATTCATTTATATGTTTTAGCCCTCTAGCTGTCGTTGAGTCAGGAAATTCAGCAAGATTTTTTTTTCTCGAAAGTGTCACATTTTTTACTTCGATAAACGCTTTATTTTTTTTGTTTATTACTAGAAAATCAAACCTAGTATTATTACCAAATTTAGTCTCTGGTTTTATATTTACAATATCGTCAAATTCTCCAATTAATTTATTTTCAAGCGCATGTCGGACTATTTTATTTGATGAATGAGTATTAACGCCAACTTTAGTTTTGTTTACCTCAATAATTTCTAATGTATATTTCAATTTTCGGTTAGGATTATTAGATTTACTTATCCATACTTTATTTCCCTCTTTTAAAAGACCATACATAGAACCTGTGTTTGGACAATGTGCAGTTATAATTTGATGGTTTATTTTTACATCAACGAAAAAACGCTTGTATCTTTTTATAAACAGTCCTGATATTAATCTATTTTCAAAAATCATATATATTTATAACTTTTATGAAGAAAAAAAATAAAAAAGTAAATGCTGCAATTTTAATTATAGGTAATGAAATACTATCAGGGCGTACTCAGGATAAAAATGTTGCCTTCATTTCAAATTGGCTGAATATTAAATGTGGAATTTCTGTAAATGAGGTTAGAATAATCCCGGATAATGAAAATACTATTGTAAAAAACATTAAACTTTTATCTAAAAGTTTCAATTATGTTTTTACTACTGGTGGAATTGGTCCTACTCATGACGACATTACAGCAAAATCAATTTCAAAAGCTTTTAAGGTAAAATATGAATATCATAATGAGGCTTATGGAATTTTAGAAAAATATTATGGTAAAAAAAAATTTAATGACGGAAGAAAAAAAATGGCAAAAATGCCAAATGGAGCTAAGTTAATTTACAACCCTTCGAGTGCCGCTCCTGGTTTCATGATTAAAAATGTTTTTTCTTTACCTGGCGTACCTTCAATTTTAAACTCTATGATTGAAAACTGTAAGCAATATTTAATAAAAGGATTGAGGGTTTATAGTAGAACTATTAATCTTTATACAGTAGAAAGTAATATTTCAAAACAGCTGGGGTTAATTCAAAAAAAATATAAAAAATTTGTTGATATAGGAAGTTATCCTTTTTTTAGACTTGGCAAAATTGGCGTAGCTATCGTAACTAGATCAAATTCAATCTCTAAATTAAAAAAAGTTAATAGCGATCTTTTAAAATTAGTGAAATTAAAAAATATTAAAATATTAAAAATTTAGATCAAATCGTAAACTTCATCTACAGTAATGGTCTCTATGTCAGACGAACCATAAATTTTTTTACTATCTAAAACTTTTGTGTAATTATTTTTTGGAGCAAATTTTTCAGAGTTTGTTGGACCAAATAAAACTACCATCGGGATATCAGCAAGCCCCATCATGTGCATTACACCGTTGTCTATAGAAACTGCCTGATCTAACCTTGCAGATAAAGCTGTTACTAAAGCGGGGCAAGATAGATCTGATCTTGTTTCAGGAAACAAAGAACCTGGAACCTGATTCTTGATTTTTTCTATTATGTGTTCTTGATTCTTTTCAATAAAAAAAACTGGAACTTTATTTTTGATTAATGATTTATTCGCAAGAGAAATAAATTTATATATTGACCAACTTTTTTTTCTGTATTCATTACCTTGAGTTATTGAGAAACCAATGTAGTTTGATTTTGGTAATAATTTTTTAGCTTCATTAAGTAAATTTTTAGGCAATTTATTACAGTTGAAATTAACTGGTTTGATTTTTTCCTCTAAAAATATACATAAATTTTCTATAGAGTTTTTCGATTTATATTTCACTTTTTTAGTTGAAAAGAAATTATTAAAAGTTGTAGAATAAAAGTGGTCATGTGGAATTCTTTTAAGAATGAGTGAATTTCTGAACTTTGATTGAAGATCAATAATTAAATCAAATTTAACATCATTTTTTTTATTAAAGTTTTTTCTTGCACTTAATATATGCCACCATCTAAAGCCAAAATATTTTAAATTTAAATCTAGCGTTTGAATTTTAATGTTATATTCTTTTAATTTACCATCAAAATGGTTTGTATGGGCTCCTAAATAAAAAATATCTGATCTTCTATAATGATTTTTAAGACTAAGTATCAAAGGAATGATTTGAATTGAGTCACCTAAACCACCACCGGAATTATAAATTAAGATTTTTTTCATTAAATTTTTATACTTTAACTAAAAGCAGACTGGAAGATAACTTTAAACCTTTAAAATTCTTGTGTATTAATATATTAACAATAACAATAAAAATAACGACGTGCCCTCGTGGTGAAATTGGTAGACACAAAGGACTTAAAACACCAGGGATTCACAAACTACATTGTCTCAGAC
>MDSV01166262.1_pt1 | contig 13045 bp, 14 predicted proteins | sample 810851 | NCBI WGS metagenome assembly MDSV01 (sample SAMN05326640, study PRJNA326480) | marine metagenome | isolation source: seawater | place: Atlantic Ocean: North East | collected 2012 | reverse complement strand
GTTAATTTAGATATGGAACACCCAGATATTGATGAATTTTTACAAATTAGAAGACCTAAAGGTGATCCTAATAGACAATGTTTGAATTTACATCAATGTGTAGTTGTAGGAGATAATTTTATGCGTAAATTAGAAGCAAGAGATCCTGAAGCAATGGGTAGATGGGCTACTGTTTTAAAAGCAAGAATGGAAACAGGTGAACCTTATGTAATGTATAAAGATAATGTTAATAAAGATAATCCTATTGCTTATAGATTAAATAATCTTGATGTTACTATGACTAATATTTGCTCTGAAATTACTTTATTTACAGATGAAGAACATTCATTTATATGTTGTTTATCATCATTAAATGTAGCAAAGTATGAAGAATGGAAAGATACAGATACAGTAGAATTAGCTACATGGTTTTTAGATGGTGTAATGGAAGAATTTATTGTTAAATCAAATGGTAAAGATTCATTAAGAAGAACTCATAATCATGCTAAAAAAGGTAGGGCATTAGGATTAGGAATAATGGGTTGGCATACTTTTCTTCAACAAAAAGATCTTCCATTTAATTCAATAGCATCAACAGCACATACCCATAATATATTTTCAGATATTAGAAATAAAGCAGAAAAAGCATCTATGGATTTAGCTGCAGAATATGGAGAACCATTATGGTGTAAAGGTACAGGGATGAGAAATACTCATTTATTAGCTATAGCACCTACAGTATCAAATTCAGTTATTTGTGGGGGTATATCAGCTGGTATTGAGCCTTTACCTGCAAATATCTATACTTTTAATGGAGCTAAAGGAACATTTATTAGAAAAAATAAATCATTAGAAGCTTTACTAATAAAAAAAGGAGAAAATAAAAATAAATGGTGGGATCAAATGCTACAAGATGGGGGATCAGCTCAAAATCTTCCAGATAATGTTTTAACACCAGAAGAAAAAGAATTATTTTTAACATTTCCTGAAATAAATCAATTAGAATTAGTTCGTCAAGCAGCAATTAGACAAAAATATATTGATCAAACTCAATCATTAAATTTATCATTTGACCCTAATGATTCACCTAAATGGATAAATCAAGTTCATATGGAAGCCTGGAAGCTTGGAATAAAAACACTATATTATTTAAGAACTGATAGTGTAATAAAAGGAGACTTAGGATCTAGAATGGCAGAGTGTGTGAGTTGTGATGGATAAGATTGAATTTAAGGTAATCAAAATCAAAACTAACACTCAAAATTTATTTGGGTGGATTGCCTTGTCAAACACAGACCAACCCATAGGACATATATTTATGCAGGTAGAATTAGATAATAAAGTAAAATTTATGGATGCTTGGGTTAATGAAGAATTTAGACGCCAAGGTATATTTACTGCATTATGGGAAGCTAGATGGAAATATGTTTTAAAACATTTTGAAGGGTATACAGCTTATGCTTGGGCTTTACCTATGAGTATAAATTTACTAAGAAGTAAAGATTTTGCAGAAGGTGATACTTGTGTTTACATGGAGAAAGTTATAAAATAACATGTAGAAAAATACATAAGTATTTTTTTCCTTATATTTATAATAAATTGTAAAACAAATATTATGAGTAAAATAATTAACTTTTGTAAAAAAATCTATTCAATAGTAAAAGATTGGATAGTTGCTAATGGGATTGAAGGTATAGGTGGTCTTATAGCAGGATTAATATTATTATCATTTGGATATAAATTCTATTCAGGTATAGCATTTGGAGTATTCGCATGTAGAAATTGGGATATTGCAAAAAACTGGATTAAAAAATTCATATAATTATGAGTTGGAAAAATATATTTAAGGATGACAATCAATGGAATGAAAAATCAATAGTTGGTTTTTGTGCCTTTCTTGTAATGGTAGTAGTAATGTTGGCAGATATTATAACAGGATGGACTGGAAAAGATTTAGTTATTAACGAAGCAATTTATGATTCATTTGTACTAGTAGTATTAGGATGTTTTGGTATAGCTGGGTTAGAAAAATTTGCTAATAGAGGAAATAAAGAATAATGGATAATTTTAATTTAAGAAAATATTTAACTGAAGGTAAGTTACTTCAAGAAAATTATAATAAAGAATCTCTACTTAAAGCTTTAGGAGATGCTGATGATGCAATGATACAATTATCAGATGGAAGAAATTTTATAATTTACAACCCAAATAGTAATAATCAAGATAATGCTGATATGTGGCATGATGATGTGGTATTTGGTGTAAATAAAGATGGAGATGAACAAGAAATCGAATACTCAGATATAAGTGGGATTAATTTAGAGGAAGTTTATTCTGAAAAACAAAGAAAATGGGCTTGTGCTCAAGATGGACCTACATTTGATGAAATGTGTAAAGACACAGCTATATCAAAAAAGAAAAAATTAAAAGAATTTACTAATTATGGTCAAGAAGGACAATATCCTGCAAAAGAAAACCCAGGTGATATATTCCAACAAAAGGAAGTAGAAGATATGTTTCCTAACGGTATGGCTTCTAGAGGTGATAGAGCATTTCAAGATAAATTAAAAAAACATGCTGATTGGACTGAACAATCTGGTTATAATAATACTTTTGTTCATATGCAATATCATGAAACAGAAGGTTTAGAAGACGAGTATTTTATTTATCAAACACAACATTACAATCACAATTATGATGATTTTAGAAGTCCTAAATTTACAGAATTAAGTATTACTAAAAACAGAGACACTGACAGAGAAGAAAAGTTAGGAACTTATATTGTTAGTACTCCTGAATATATAAAAGATATAAAAGATCTTGATAATAAAGGTGTATTAGGAAAAAGAGTAATGGAGCAGTTAAATGAAGGATGGATTGATAGTAATTTAGAAAAAAGAAATCAAGCATTATATGATGAATTAGTACCAGGAATGGGTAATTCTGATACTCTTGAAGGTGAAATGTTAAGAGCAATAAATAGAATTATTTATCGTTATTATAATGATGGAGATTTTTTCTATAGAGGATATGGAACAGAAACAGCAGGTCCTGCTCATTCATTTTTAATTAATTCTAGAGAAATTCCATTAGCAATCCAATCAACACTTCAAAGCACATTTAATAAAATTATGCAATCATCAGGTGATCCAGAAAAAGCATATGAAAATCTAATTGAGTTTGCATTAAAACAAATAGTTGATTTTGTTGAAGCAAAAAATGGTAATTATACTCCATCAGATGAAGATATGTTTAAATATCCATCTGAATATGAAGATGAAGAAGATTATGAAGATGATTATGATGATTACTATGATGACGAAGATGATGATTACTAAAAAATAAAAATTATGGTTATACCAAAAGACGCATACAAAACACTAGACCAATATATTAAAATACTTCAGGAAAGAGGAGAAGTAAGTTCAATGATTACACTATTAGAAGATCTAAAAGAAGAAAATAGTGAAGATTTTGCATTGGATACAAATAAAGTTGAATTGCTAGAAAAATTAAAAGCATTATAATGGATAAATTTGATTTAAGAAATTATTTAATTGAAGGAAAGTTATATGAAAATGAATTAGAAGCTTTAGGTAAAGAATTAGCTAATGCACTTGAAGATGAATTTGAAGAAAAAAAAGACTTAAAAGAAGTTGCTGGTCTTATATCATCAGTTTTAGCTGCAACTACCTTAACTAATATTTTATCCAAATATGTAGGTAGATTATTTAAAAAATATAATTTTGGAAAAGGTGAAGAAGCAGCTAAAAAAATTGAAGAATTTACACATGAATTAGAAGAAAGATTTAAATCACCAATTGATTTTGTAGTTGGGAAATTTATAAAAGATGAAGATAAAAAAGATCTAATAACAAATAGTTTATTTATTTTATTATTATTAGGATTAGGATTAAAAGCAGGAAAAGAAGCATTTACAGCATTAAAACAATCACAAGCAGTTTCAGCTGCAATACCAGGATTAAAAGCTGCTTTAAAAGGAAAGGATATAGTAAGTATATTAAAAAATATAGTTTAATTAAAAGTCAATATGAAAAAAACAATTTTATTTCTAGTAGCTTTATTAATAAGTTTTTCTAGTTTTTCACAAAATAGTTGGTTCAATTTAGAAGTACAATTCGATTATTATGGACCCCAAGAATCTTTTGTATTATTCACCCAAGATGGAGATACATTAGTAAATTATACACCAACAGTTCCTTATGAACTTTATCAAACCTTAGTATCATGCGATTCAGGTGATGTAGAAATATCATTATTTGATTCGTGGGGAGATGGTTGGGTAGATAATGCTAATACAGCTACAAATATTTTAATGACTAATGATTGTCAAGGTACAATATTAGATTTAGATGCAAATTTTTCATTTACACAATTTGATACTATTGTTAATTTATTACCATGCCCTCCACCAGTTGAAGGTTGTACTGATCCAAATTCTATAAATTATGATTCACTGGCTACTATTGATAATGGTAGCTGTCTTTATTCTGTAGATTTTGTTTTAGATATGAATGTTTACCCTGATACATTCTCAACACCTTATGTTAGTGGTACATTTAATAACTGGAATGATTCAATGCCTTTAATAGATCCTGATGGGGACAATATTTGGGAAACTACTATTAATTTACCTTCAGGACAATATCTTTGGAAATACATGTTAGATAATTGGGCAGATCAAGAATTACCACAATTAGGTCCTAACTCAGCTTGTTTCCAACCAGATGGAAATGGATTTATCAATAGAACTTTAGAAGTAATTGATACAGCTATTAGTTTACCTCCAGTTTGTTGGGAATCATGTTTACCTTGTGGTGCTGTTTTAGGTTGTATGGATCCAACATCAGATAATTTTAATCCTTGGGCTAATATAGATGATGGAAGTTGTATATCAGGTCCAAATTGCGCCCCAGGTCAAACATTTATAGAAATAATTTTTACACCTGATAATTATCCAGGTGAATCAAGTTGGAAGTTATTTGGAGATTCTGGATTAATAATAGAAGCAGTACAAGGAACATACTCAGGGGCACAACCTGGTGTACCAATATCAACATTTGCTTGTGTAGATACAGGACAACTTTATGATGTAGTAATAGAAGATTCTTATGGAGATGGTTTATGTGGTACTTGTTTTGGTGGTACAGTTGATGGAAATTTACAGGTTGTAGATTGTGATGATAATATACTTTATAATTTACAGGATGATTTTCCTGATGGTAATTTTAATTTCCTAGCTACTTCACCACAATTTGAACCTGCAGTTTGTGATATAGATACTCCAATAGCAGGTTGTACGAATCCTAATTACTTAGAATATGATCCTCTTGCTACAGTACATGTTGGAATAGCATGTCAAACACCTAGAGTAGAAGGTTGTATAGACTCAACTGCATTTAATTATGATCCAAATGCTAACACAAGTGAAATTATACAAGGTCAATATACATTAGAAATTTTTGATGGTGCTGCTGATGGTTGGGGTGGAACTTGGTTAGGTCTTCAACAAGGAAATTGGATATCACCACAATATAAAATGGGTGCAAATGATGGAAGTAGCATTTCATTTCAAGTTAATTTAAATATATATCAACCTGTTTATGCTTTCTTATTTACAACTCCTCAATCTGTAAATTCAATAGATCAAATAGCATATAAATTAACAGGACCAGAAGGTGATGTTATTATAGATGTAGTATATTGGGATGCATTACCTTTCCCATTTATTTTAGAAGCAGATTCATTACCTACCTTTGGTTCAACTTGTATTCCTGTTATAGAAGGTTGTACTGATTCAACTTCGTTTAATTACATCCAACCTATAGGAGATCCTTTAGTAGATGTAAACACTGATGATGGTAGTTGCATACCAGAAGTAGTTGGTTGTATGAATCCTTTAGCATTTAATTATGACCCAAATGCAAATGTAGATGATCCTAATTCTTGTATTGCTGTAGTAACTGGTTGTATGGACCCAACAGCATTTAATTATAACCCTAATGCAAACACAAATGATTCTTCTTTATGTATCCCCGTTTTATATGGTTGTACAGACCCAACAGCATTCAATTACGATGCTAATGCAAATACTGATGACGGGAATTGTATCCCAGTTATAGAAGGTTGTACAGATGTAACAGCTTTTAATTATGATTCTTTAGCAAATACTGATGATGGTTCATGTATTGCAACTGTTTTAGGTTGTATAGATCCTCAATCATTTAATTATAACCCTCTAGCAAATACAGATGATGGTAGTTGTATACCTGTAGTTTACGGTTGTACTGATATAAATTCATTTAACTATGATCCTGCAGCTAACACAGATAATGGAAGTTGTGTTCCGTTTATTTATGGTTGTATGGATCCAAATGCATTTAATTATAACCCACTAGCAAATACAGATAATGGATCTTGTGTTGCAATTGTTTATGGTTGTACAGATAATACAGCAACGAATTATGATCCAGCTGCTAATGTAGATGATGGTTCATGTATCCCAATTTTAGCAGGTTGTACTGATTCAACAGCTTATAATTATAACCCTTTAGCAAATACAGATGATGGTAGTTGTATACCAATTGTATATGGTTGTACTGATCCATCAGCATTTAACTATGATCCTGCAGCTAATACAGAAGATTTTTCATGTATACCTGTAGTTTATGGTTGTATGGATTCAACAGCAGTGAATTATGATCCTAATGCGAATATAGATAATGGTACTTGTATAACAGCAATAGTTGGTTGTACTGATCCTAATGCTTATAATTACGATCCTACAGCTAACGTTTCAGATTCAACAGGTTGTTTTTATGATGCTGGATGTATTACAGGACCTGGTAATCCTTATTGGTTAAATGATCAATGTTATGCTTGGGTAATTGATGTAGATAATTATTGTTGTGATAATAGTTGGGATCCTATTTGTCAAGAAATGTATAATTATTGTGAAGATGGATGGCCAGAAGGAATGGATATTTGGGAATACTCACGAGCATTACAAATGATTGCAGTTTATCCAAACCCAGTAACAAATACATTATATATAGCTACTGGAGGTTTAGAAAATGTAAAATATTCGTTATATGATTTTTCAGGAAAATTAGTTATAGATGGAGAAAATGATGGAAGCATTGATTTATCTAAATTTTCAAGTGGTGTTTACTTTTTAAATATTGATTATAACGGAACTACGTATAACAAGAAAATTATAAAAGATTAACATGAAAAAAATACTATTTTTATTATTATGTTTTCCAATAATTGCTTTTGGACAAGAAGAAAAAAGTAAATTTGGTGAAAAACTAAAACAAACATTTAAATTTTCAACTTTTTATGGAGCTATAAATGGTGGTAATTCAATTTCAGATGTAGATGTATTTTCAGTTACTAATGGTTTAGAGACATCAACAATTAAAACTCCATTTGATTATTCTATTACTTTAGGTGTTAGAAAAATTGCAAGGTTTGGGTATGAACCTAAAGAAAGGTTTAAAAATGGAACTGAATTTTCATTTTCAGATGCAGCTACAATAGGTAAAGTATCAGGATTTGAATTTTTATTTGAAGCAGATTATAAAAGACAACAAGGTGAAAATTATTTAGACCAACAACATTTTTTACGTTATGTAGCAGATAAATGGATTGCAAAAGTAGAATATTTAGAAGATGGTTTTGCTGATATTAAATATTTTGAAGCATCACAAAGATATAGACATAAAATAGGTGATAAACTTTCATTTAATATAGGAGCAGCTCAAAGATTATCTGAACCTTATGGGTATGACCCACTAGAAGAATGGTTATTATCAAATGGAAACATACATTATACTTACTTGGCACTACAAGAAGGATATAATGTAGACTTTTCAAACCCAGATTTAATTACATACACTAATCCAAGTGGTAATGTAGTAGCAACTAGTACAGATGTATGGGAACAAGTTATAATTCCTCAAGTTTTAGCAGATTATACTGAAAAAAAGAGAAATGAATTATCTTCTCAATTTGAATATTCTGTAGTATTAGGATTTGATTATTATCACTATACTAGCTCATTTTGGGTACATTCATGGGGAAATGTAATGCCTTACCATATAGATACGAAGAATGAATTTTCTTACCATAATTATAATAGTGGACAATGGTTAGATTATTCTGGTGGTTTAATATTTGGTTATAAATTAAATAAAAATTTAGGTTTCTTTTTAGAAGGAAAATATAATAAGTATTGGAATAGAAGATGGCATGACTTTAGCGTAGGTGTAAATTATATAATATTTTAAAAAATGGCAAAAGAGTTAAATGAAGATACTGGGTTTAATGTATCAATAAAAACATTAATTGGAATTGGATTCGCAATGGCGACCTTAATTGGGATGTGGTTTACACTACAAGCTGATATAGAAGAAGCAAAACAACTTCCAGAACCACCGGCACCAGTAATTACTAGAATGGAATTTGATATGAAAGACCAACTAGTACGTCAAACTATCATGACAACTCAAGAGGATGTAAAAGAAATTAAAGCACAACTCGAAAAGTTAAATGATAAGATTGATGCAATGAGATAATTATATGAAATTATTGAATAAAAACATATGTTTGACTGATAGAAGAACAATAATGCTAATTATTGGGGTTATTATAACCTCAACTGTATTAGCATCAGTTTTTTCAGGTGGTGAAATTAAAGAAATAGTAACTCCTACTAAAAAAGAAGAAATGTGGGTACCTACAGAAGTAGATATTGCATTTCAAGATAGTATGTATAATATAATACAAAATACTCAAGATGATATAACAGATATCAAAAAAGATATAGTTCTTATCATAGAAAGATTAGATTATGAAGATGGAACTTGGGACAGTATTAGATACGTAAAAGGTAGTGAAATAGATTTACGTAGGAATAAACAAAACTAAAATGAAAAAAATATCTTTGATAATTGTATTATTACTAATATTGTTGTGTTCAAATACAGCTTATGGTCAGTCACCTTGTGGTGGAAGTGATTTATGTGTAGTTCAATTTAATGCAGGATTTAATGAAGCTAATAAAGTAGAATGGGTTGATAAATTAACAGATTGTAAAAAATCTTTTATAGATATTCAAACAGATACAGAAGCAGCTGGGAAATATAAAATAGTAGTTGTACCTACCATAGTAATATACAAAGATGGTGAAGAGGTACATAGGTATCAAGCAAATATTATGATGGTGATGGAAACAACTAAAAAAGAGGTACAAGGAAAAGTTGATGAAATCATAGTAAGTGATTTTTAAATAAAATAAAATAAAATAAGATGAAAACATGTTACACAAGAGAACAGATTGAAAGTACTGTTAAATCAAAAGGATACAAGTGGTTTGAAAATGGTGATTATAATGTAAATATAGTAGGTGTTAGAAATTCTGATACTGGAACTAGAATTACAAATAGATTTGATGATTGTCTTACAATCTCATACAAAGAAGATGGTGAATGGAAATTTCACTGTTTTGAATGCACAACTGACCCAGGTGATGATTGGATGGATAAACCTATGAATTCAAAAGGTTGTGCTATTTTAGTACCAGGTCAATATAGAGGATCTCATAAATTAAGATTACATCAAGGTAGATATTTAGCTTTAGGTCAGCAAAAAAATGTAAAAGTTTATAGAGATAGAGATCAAGATGGAGAATATGATTTTGATGAATCTACAATAGATGAAGGATTATTTGGAATTAATATTCATAGAGCAACAAAATATGCAGGTAAAACATCTACATATGTAGATAAATGGTCAGCAGGATGTCAAGTAATTGCATCTAATGATGATTGGCATACATTTTTAGATATATGTCAAACTGCAAGAGATAAATGGAGCAATAACTTTACTTATACTTTAATAGAAAGTAAAGATATCGCTTAATAAAATTTTTAGTTATGTTAGATTATTTAAAACAGAGGATATTTCCCTCACTAATTGCCTTATCTGCTTTAGCAGTATCAGGATCAGCAGCATTTTATTCAGTTAGTGGTCTTAGTAAATTATTTGCTGGGGCTACACTTGCCGTTATAATAATGGCTGCTTCTTTAGAAATTGCAAAATTAGTAATTGCATCTTTATTATATCAATATAGAAAAACTCTTCCTAAATTATTAAAATTTTATCTTACAACAGCTTGTGTTGTATTAATTTTTATTACATCAATGGGAATTTATGGATTTTTGAGTGCAGCTTATCAAGAAACAGCAGCATTAGCTGGAAATATAGATGCCCAAATTGCATTAATTGAAGTTAAGAGAGATAATGTAAAAGAACAATTATTTGTATATAATGAAGAAAAATCATCAATAAATGAGTCCGTTACTAGTTTGAGAAATGGTTTAAGTAACAATGTTATACAGTATACAGACACATTAGGTAATGTAATTACTACAACTTCATCATCAACTCGTAGAGCTTTAGAAAAACAATTAGATCAAGCTATTGAAAGACAAACAACAATTAATGCTAAAGTTGATGAGTTAAATCAACAATTATTTAATTATGAAACTGAAATAGTAGAAGTATCAACATCATCTAATATATCAGGAGAATTAGGACCTTTAAAATATCTATCAGGATTAACTGGGTTACCAATGGATAGAATTATTAATATTTTGTTATTAGTTATTATATTTGTATTTGATCCTTTAGCTATTGCCTTAGTAATAGCAGCTAATTTTGCATTTGCCCAACTTGTTCCTAGGGGTAAATATAAAGAAATTTTAAAAATTACTAGAAAATTACCTAAAAACAAAGAAAAAGAATTTGAAGAACTTAAAAAAAGAGTTGAGAAAAACCAAGAAAAAATTAATAAAGATTGGGAAGATAGAGAAGAAAGAATGAATATTGTAGGACAAAATGGAAATGATGGTATTCATTATGAAAAAGAAGATGATGTCAAGATGTCAGTTCCAGAAGGTTTAGAATTTAATAAGCCCTATACAATGGAAGAAGTATCAGAAGCATTTGCTAAACAAGATACTAAAGAAGAAGAAGCTGAACATAATAGAAAAATGTTAGATGAAGAAATTCAAAATTTAGGTGAAGATAATATAGATCCTATGAATGAACCTGCTTTTACTGAGGGTTATGTAGAAGATTCTCCACCTGAATCAAAAGAATTTGTTCCTTTAGGAGAAGAAAAAATGAAACTTTATAAGATCTATAAAGATTGGGTACATGATATGGATGGAAATAAAGATGGTATTATAGATATTGATGAAAAATTAAAATTTCTAAGAGGTCAAATAAATAATGACAGATATAGTAAAAAACTACCAAATGTAACAATACAAATGCTTGAAGATGAAATTAAAAGGCTTATGTTAATAAAGCAACGTGGTGGTGAAGATGAAGATCTTATAATAAGATATTAAAAGACTTATGCGAAAGAATTTGGCTCCCTGAGGGAGCCTTCGTATATTTACAACGTAAATAGATAGAAATTAAAAACAATAAAGGTTATGTCAAAATTACAAAAAGATAAAGATTTTAAATTAATTTATTTAGACGATGATTATGTAAGAATACAAGGAAATTGTAGGATTACAGGAGAGGAATATAGAACAAAATCATTTCCCCTTATAGATTGGATTAATCATAGAAATAGTAATAAACCAATCCAACAAATGCTCCCTTATTTAAGTGATAATGATAGAGAATTTATAATATCAGGAACAACACCTAAGGGATGGGATGTAATGTTTGAACAGCAACAAGATTTAAAATTAAAATGGTAATATGGAAATATTAAAACAATTCATTGAAGAAATGAGAGCTACTTCTAGTAGCAACGAAAAGGTAGAAATACTTAAAAAACAACCAAGTATTATCAAAAAGGTACTTGAATATACTTATAATCCTTATAAACAATATTATGTTACAAGTAAAACATGTAAGAAAAATTCTGGATTATTTAAATATAATACTTATGAAACTGTATTTGAGTTGTTAGATGATTTAACTAATAGAAAATATACAGGTCATGATGCAATAGCAGCTGTGAATGGTTTTATTACTGCTTCTCCTGGTTATGAAGATATAATTTATAGTATAATTGATAAGGATCTTAAAACTAGAACTGGAGCTAAAGTAATTAATAAGGCATTCCCAAATTTAATTCCAGAATTTAATGTTGCATTAGCTCAAGAGTATAAAGGTAAATGTGATTGGAATGATGTTTGGTATGCTTCTAGAAAATTAGATGGTGTTAGATGTTTAGCTGTTGTTGATTTTGAAGGTAAATGTACACTTTATTCAAGAATGGGAAAAGAATTAACAACATTAAATAAAATTAAAGAAACTATTGAATCAACTAATATTATTAATACTGTATTTGATGGTGAAATTTGTTTAATGGATGAAGAAGGAAATGAAGATTTTCAAGGTGTAATGAAGGAACTTAGACGTAAAGATCACCAAATCGAAAATCCAGTATTTGTAGTATTTGATATGATTCATAAACCTGCATTTGATAATAATAAAGGAGATGAAAGATTATCAGAAAGATTAAGTAAATTAAGAGGTTGGTATAATAATAGTAGTGTTAGTATGGAACTTGTACGTTATTTAGATCAATTCCAAATAACAGATGATGACCATTTTGAATATTGGAGTAAAATGTCAGCTGAAAAAAATTGGGAAGGATTTATGCTACGTAAGGATTGTGGTTATGAAGGTAAGCGTAGTAAAAATTTAGTTAAAGTTAAAAAATTCTTTGATGCTGAATATAAAGTTGTAGATTATGATAATGATAAACATGAAGTAGTTAGAGATGGCAAATCAGAAACTATTGATATGTTAGCTCAAGTATGGATTGAGCATAAAGGTCATAAAGTAAAAGTTGGTAGTGGTTGGACCCAAGAACAAAGATTACAATATATGGATGGATCTATTGTTGGTAAAACTATTACTGTTCAATATTTTGAAGAAACTAAAAACGATAAAGGAGGAATTAGCTTAAGATTCCCAACTGTAAAAATAGTACATGGAGAAAAAAGAG
>MDSV01135506.1_pt1 | contig 13045 bp, 13 predicted proteins | sample 810851 | NCBI WGS metagenome assembly MDSV01 (sample SAMN05326640, study PRJNA326480) | marine metagenome | isolation source: seawater | place: Atlantic Ocean: North East | collected 2012 | reverse complement strand
TATAAATTTATATAACATTAATAGAGAAAAATATGATTTATAAAATAGCAGTTTTGGATGATTATTTAAACCTCACCAAAGATCTAATTAATTGGTCGGAAATTCCCAACTCTAAAGTTGATTTTTACAATGATACAATTATTGATTCAGAAGATTTTATCAATAGGCTTTTACCTTATGACATAATTATTATAATTAGAGAAAGAAGCAAATTTCCAAGAGAGGTTTTAGCAAAGTTACCTAACCTTTCATTAATAGCTGCCAGTGGTACAGGCTTAGCAAATATAGATCTAAAGTCAGCAAAAGAATTTAATATAGATATAACAACAACCAAAGGTACTAGAAGTAGTTCTGGTGGAAGTACTGCAGAGATGACATGGACATTAATTCTTGCACTTTCAAAACAACTGATAATTCATCATGAAAATTTAAAGAATGGGGTTTGGCAAAGTCAAACGATAGACGAATTATATGGCAAGAAAATTGGTATATTAGGACTTGGTCGTATAGGGCTTCAAGTAGCAAGAATATCTCAAGTATTTGGTATGGAAGTTATTGGGTGGAGTCCTACGATTGATCAAGTGAGGGCAAAAAAAAATAACATTAAATTAGTTGGTAAAGATATGCTATTTAAAGAATCAGATTTTTTATCAGTTCACTTAAAATTATCTAATGAAAGTAACAATTTTATTACTTTAAAAGAATTAAGCATGATGAAGAAATCCGCATATATTATAAATACAGCTAGGGGACAGATAATTAACGAGAATGATCTTTTATATGTGCTAGAAAAAAATATTATATCTGGCGCCGGGCTTGATGTTTTTCATACTGAACCTCTTCCTAAGAGCCATAAATTAGTTTCTATGAAAAATGTTGTATTAAGTCCACATCTTGGTTATGCAACTATTACTAATTTAAGGGAATATATGGAAATTTCAAAAAATAATATTATATCTTGGATTAGTGATAAGTAAACTTATTCAGGAGATCTACCTCTTTCATCAGAGTGTCGATCAACTCTCTCACTAATGATTTCTCCCATAATTTTTCTAGCTTTGTCTATATTCTCAATGTCTGGAGCTTCTTCATCATCAAGCATCTCTGCCTCGTCTATCCATCTCCAAATTTCTTCTTGAGATTCTCTTAATTCCTTAGCAGTCATTAAGCTAAGTTCTAGTTTATTAAAGTGATCTGGGAAATTACTAAAATTTTTAGTCATTTTTTACTTTATGCCCTCCAAAGCCCTTTCTCATTGCTGACAATACTTTTCCACTAATAGGATCATTCTGCCTTGATCTAAATCTAGCAAATAATGCTGCTGTTATTACAGGAGTTGGAACACCTAATTCAATAGATTCTTCAATTGTCCATCTTCCTTCTCCAGAATCATCTACATATGAGCTAAATGTGTCTAAATTTTCATCAAAATTCAATTCACTGGATATGATATCAATTAACCATGATTGAATTACACTTCCATTTTTCCAATTATTAATAATTTCTGAAATATCAAAATCATATATATCTTTGCTTTTTATTAGCTCTATACCTTCTGCAATAGCTTGCATCATTCCATATTCAATTCCATTATGTATCATTTTTACATAATGACCAGACCCGCTCTCTCCAACATACAGTTTACCCCTTGATTGTTTAGGAGTAAGAGAATCAAATATCGGTTTTAATTTTTTATAAATATTTTTTTCACCACCTATTGTTAGGCAATATCCATTTTTTAGTCCCCATATTCCACCACTAGTCCCACAATCAATAAGATGAATATTATGTTTTTTTGCTGTATAAAATCTTTCTTTAGTTATTTTGTAATTAGAATTACCTCCATCTATGATTATGTCGTTTGTAGATAATAAATCTAGAAGTTTAGTAAAGGTTTTTTGAGTTATTTCACCTGAAGGTAGCATCATCCAAACAATTTTAGGTGAAATTTCTAAAGATTTAATTTCATCTAATGAATCAATTGTTTGGGCTCCGAACTTTTCAATAACTTTTTTTTGATTTTTATCAGAATCAAATCCTATTATTTCATGATTGTCATGTAGTAATTTTTTTGCAATATTACCACCCATTTTTCCTAAACCAACAATAATTAGTTTCATTTTTTTTCCTATAATAATTCATAGATTTTGTTAGCATTCTCAAGATTTTTATAAGCATTTAATATGTCAATTGATATTGTATTTACAAAATCTTTTTCAGAAATTTTTTCATTTAAATAGTCGTTAAGTACTTTCTCATATGTATAGTCAGAGATTACTACCCCATTTATACCATAGGATTTTCCATAAATTTTATTATCATCAATTGAGTTATCAGTGAAAGAATTAGATTTTCTAAGTAGAATTGAATTTTTTCGATCATCTAAATGTATCATTGCGCTAGCAGTAGAGATAAAATCTGAATCTTTATTTTCAATAATCCAAATATCAGGATTTATACTGAAATTATGCAAGTTTTCAACAATATTTACCAACATTATTTTTTCAACTTCGCTATCTTCCCCATAATTATTAAAATCTTTTTTTGATGGTTTAGTTACTAATTCAAGTATAAATTTATTCCCATTTTGTCTGATATGGTCGCAAACTAATTTCAGGTCATAAAGTGGTTTATAGTTTTTTTCTATAATATTGCTAACATCTAGCATTATTGTGTGATATTCATATTCGATATTACTAGGCTTTTGATTGTTTTGATTGACACCTGTAGCAATTTCATTACTTTTTGCTCTTAAAACACTAGATTCACTAATATCGTCATCTCCAAGAATTATAAAATTTTCTTTTGATATTGATGCTTTAGTAAGACTGACGATACTCTTGGTGATAATGTTATAGAAATCGGATATCTTTTTATTAATTATTGATTGGTCTGTGAATTCACTACTAAACACCTTGTTTTTTATTTTCAAAGGATTGCTTATATCTATAAGAATATTATTTACGTTTTGTTGCTCGGACATAGTCATAATTTACTCTCAGTCTTAGAACTCTTTTCGCAATTTTTTTCATAATATCATACTCGCTCATTGCTTGGGCATTAATGATTTTAATTAATTCATAATATTTACTATTTTCTTCTAAATTATGGTTATCTTCAATAAAAATAAAAGCCCAATTATTTTTTCCTGATTTAAATAATTGACCAATAGAATGAAGGTACCTTGGAGCTTCGTAAACTACACTAGATATTTTGAAGTCCATATAGATAATATTTTGTATATTTTTTATTATTTTTTTTGCTTTATCTGTTTTATTACTATAATTTAGTATTGCTACATAATCGATTGATTTGTCTAATTTTAATGATTCTAAGTCATCATACTCTAATATGTTAGGTGATTTTTCAGCTAAATATTTTTTTGTAAGAATTTTTGTTTTTTCCACATCTGGCTGATCAAAAGGATTAATATTCAATAATTTTCCTATAATGGTAATTGCTATTTGCCACTTATAAAATTCCCCAGAAATATAATTTTTGTTTGTTGGGATATTAATAATTTTTACAGGTATATCATTTGATAATAATTCTTCTGCATAAATTTTCGTTTTTTGATTTGGATCAATTAATATAAAAGCTCTATCAGATAATTCAGAAAATCCAAATTGGTAGGATTCATTAACTATTGGTAAGAATCCTTCATTATTTTTACCTAAAGACTCAGATATTAATTGTTCAAGCCAATGGGAAAAGCTATTCGTTCTTTCACTACTAATAATATTAAGAGTTTTTATTTTACTTAAGTAACAACTCATTAGAAAACTAGCCAGTTCTATTGAAGGGTTAGAAATATTGTTTTGCGTACAATTTTCTTGCATATTAATTGCATGTTTTTCAAATTCATAAATATCATAACCTGCTAAAAATGCTGGTAGAGTTCCGTACTCGCTAAGTGATGAAAATCTCCCACCTATATTGTTTTTAGTTTTTATCTGTAATAAGTAATTTTGCTTAGATTTTTTTTTATCAGAAATTTTTATGATTTTTTTTTGTTTAACAAAAAGTTTATTTATAAAAAAACTCTCTAATGCGTTAGTTTCTATAGTTTCTCCAGATTTTGAGCAAATAATAAAAAAAGATTTATCGATATTTATTTTTTTTTCTATTTTCTTGATTTCTAAAATATTTATTGTATCTAGACAAAATAATTGAGGAGTAACGTTTGATTCTAATAATCCAAACATTGCTTTTGCTGACTCAATACTTCCACCCATACCAATAAATATTACATTCTCTATATTTTCTTCAATGATTTGATTTTTTATAGATCTGAAAAGTTTATTATTCTCAGTTATTTTATTTGGAAGATTGACCCAACCTAAATATTTTTTTAAACTTTCATCCTGAATAAAATCCTTGATTATATCGTCAGATAAAATTTTATTTTGAATTTGAATAGATTGTTCATTAATAATTTGTATTTTTTTCAATTTTTTAATTTTGATAATTTTACATCTATTTTTTTCAGTAGTGCATCATACGAATCACTAAATGCTTTTATTCCTTCTTGTAATAATTTTGAAGTTACTTGTTCAAAATCAATTCCGAATCGGGATAATTTTTTTATGTTTTCATAGGCTATTTCAACATCTTCTATAAGTGAATTATTTGGCTTTCCTGAGTCAGAAAAATTATTAAATGTCTCTAATGGAACTGTATTTATAGTTTCGTCACCAATTAGATTATCTAGATATATATTTTTATCATATGATGGATTCTTTACACTTGTAGAAGCCCATAATGGTTTTTGAACTTTTGCTCCAGTACTATATAGTGGGAAAAATGAACCTCCTCCATATAGGTTTTTATCAAATATTTTTTTATATTTGTCATATGCTATCTTTGCATTGGAAATTGCAATCTTACCTCTTAATTCAGAATTTTCATCAAGCAAATTATCAACAGCTGTGTCTATTCTACTGATAAAAAATGAAGCTACTGAGCACACTGAAGAAGTTTTACCTAGACCCGATTTTGCGTATAGAGTTAATCCTTCTAAGTAAGCCATCGCAGCTTTTTCATATTGTTGAACCGAAAATAAAAGAGTGATATTTATATTAATACCTAGTGAAATTAATTTTTTTACTGCTAACATTCCATTTTCAGTACCTGGAACCTTGATCATTACATTTGGTTCATCTATTTTTTTCCATAATCTTTCTGCTTGTTTTATCGTTAATTCCGCATCATTTGCATACTCAGGTGAAACTTCTATACTTACATAACCGTCATTGAAATTACTTGCTTCATAAATATGACGAAGTAACTTTGCTGCACTTTTAATATCTTCAATTGCTAATTTTTCGAAAATTTCATCAGTATTTTGAGAAACTTTTGAGTATTCAATAAGTGATGAGTCATAAATATTACTTTCTCCTATAGCTTTATCAAAAATTGTTGGATTAGAAGTTATACCAGTTATACCATTTTTAATTAGATTTTCGATTTTTCCAGATTTTATCATCTGCCTACTTATAGAATCTAACCATAAAGATTGACCTATAGAGTGTGTCATTTCAATTATATTATTCATTGTTCTCAATCTTCTTCACTTTATTTAATCTTCGGATAAATCTATCTTCATTTTTTTCTAGCTCTGATTCAATAAATGCCATTACTAATTCTTCTGCTAATGATGCTCCAACTACTCTTGCACCAAGACAAAGTACATTCATATCATCATGTTTTACGCCTTGGCTTGCTGAATAAGTATCATGGCATAAACCAGCTCTTACACCTTTAAATTTATTTGCAACTATATTAGCTCCTACTCCACTTCCACAAACAATTATTCCTTTTTTAGCGGTATTGCTTTGAACAGCCTTTGCTACAGGAGCTGCAAAGTCTGGAAAATCATCATTGGGATCATTTTCATATGCACCCATGTCTATAACTTCATGGCCCATACTGCTAATAATTTCTAAAATATTTTTTTTAAGTGGGAATCCACCGTGATCAAATCCTACTGCAATTTTCATATTATTTTTTCCTTACTTAACTACTTTATCCAAAAAAGGTGTGAACCCTGAACTTTAGTTTTTATTCTATACAGAGAAGTGTCTCCACATATATATAATGTTTTACCGTCATTATCTCCAAATACTATATTTGCAGTAGCTTGCTCAGGTATAAGTATTTTCCCTAAAATTTTACCAGAAGAATCGTAACAATGAATTCCATCTTTTGCACTAGTCCAAATATTTTCTTTAATGTCTATTCTAAATCCATCAGGGATTCCAGGTCTTACTTTTGAAAATAAAGTTTTATTACTTAGCGTATTTTTTTTATCGATATCGAATATTGATATAGAACCAGGCTTTCCTGAATCTGCAATATACAATTTGGTTTCATCGTGTGAAAAAGCTAAGCCATTAGGCCGGTCACATGTTTTATCAACAATAGATGTTTTATTTGTACTGGGTTCATAAATATATGTAAAATTCCCTTCCATTTCAGAGTCTCTCTGATTCCCTTCTCTCTCAGAAATAATTCCGTATGGAGGGTCTGTAAACCATATAGTACCATCGTTTTTTATTGCTAAATCATTAGGAGAATTGAGTCTTTTACCTTCATACATACTAGTTAGTTCAATTATTTTTCCATTTGATACTGTTCTTGTGATTCTATTTGTTCTGTGTTCGCATGAGACTAAATTTCCATCATGATCTCTGTAATTCCCATTAGAATTATTTGAAGGTTCTCTATGTATAAATGTTTTTTCAATATCAATTTCGTATCTTAGCATTCTATTATTTGGAATGTCAGACCAAATAATATAATTACCATCTGGGAAATATGCTGGTCCTTCTGCCCATTCACACCCTTTCCATAAATTTAGTAATTCTGAATTCACGTCAATTAAATCAGTGAATCTATTATCATATATTTCAATGGGGTTACTTATTCTCTTTGCGATTGTTTCATCTGAAGTTTCATTTCTATGATTTATCCAAATTTTACTCTCAGCTAGCATATCATATCCTTAGTTATTTTAAATTTAATTTCCAAACAGAACTTGTTGCAGTAATAAATAAAGTTTTATTATTTTCCATTCCAAAACACAAATTAGCACAAACTTCTGGTGTATTAATTTTACCTAATAATTTTTTATTTTCATCATATATTTGTACTCCACTGCCTGAAGATGTCCATAAATTGTTTTTGTCGTCAGTTTTAATTCCATCTGGAACGTGTGGTTCTATTACAGCAAATAAGTTGGGATTTTCAATTTTGTTATTATTTACATCGAAAGATATTATTTTGTGGTTTCTAAATTCTCCATGTGTTCGCCCAGTATCGCTTATATATAGTTTTTTTTCATCTTTAGAAAAACATATTCCATTGGGTTTATCAAAATCTTCACTTAACATTGTTATTTTATTTGTTTTTGGATCAATTCTGTAAACCCTATTTCGCTCCTGTTCTGGAATATCTCCATGTCCCAAATCTTTCTCTAAAAAACCATAATCTGGATCGGTAAACCATATAGAATCATCAGATTTTACTACCACATCGTTAGGTGAGGTTAGCATACTTCCATTATAAGAATCAGCAAGTGTAGTTATCTCTCCATTATTTTCTATTCTAATTATTTTTCTTTGGGAGGTAAGGCATGATATTAATCTACCTTTATTATCAATAGTGTTTCCATTTGCATGGCCACTGGGGTCTCTGAGTGGGATTGTTCCTTTATCTTCAGTCCATTGAAAGATTATATTATTTGGTATATCACTGAAAATTAATCTATTATTATTTTTGTCCCAACACGGTCCTTCAGTAAATGAAAAATTACCCTCTAACCTTTCTAAAGGAAAATTAATATTTACGATTGAGTGAAATTTTTCATCAAAAATTTCAAAAATTTTATTTTTAGTCATATATAAGCCTCAAATTAGTAATTATTTTTTTTTAATAGATAAAATATATTTAGATTATATATAAATAATGATTTGTAAATATGGATTTTGAAATTAAAACATCTATGAATGATGAACAATTTATGGCTGGATCAGGTAAATCAATTATTACCCCTCCAGTATCATTTCCGATATTCAGCCCAGAATTTAAACCTCGAAAATCTAATGGTATTTTAGATGATTTACTCTGTCGAGTAGTAGTCATGAAAATTTTTGATGAAAAAATCATAATTGTAAGTCTTGATGTTTGGGGCATTTCAGATTTACTTCTCAATAAAATTAGAAAATTAATTTCTAAAATTACAGTTACATCTTCTCAAAATATTTTTGTATCTACAACAGGAAATGCTACTTCTCCTCCATTAACTAATGATAAAAAAATATATCAAAATTATAATAATTATTTACCAGAACAAATTCTTAGTGCTACCTTGTTAGCATTAGACAATTTAGCCCCAGCTTCTATAGGTTCTTATGCGACTAAACTTCCTAATATTTCCTCTTTTTACGAAAAGGAGAACTATCCTGGTAATCCAGCTTTGTTTGTTTCAGAAATTATAGGGAAAAAAAATAATTCTATAGCTAAAATATATAATTTTTCTTGCCCAGCAAATATTATGGGTGAAAAAAATACTAAATGGACAGCCGATTATCCAGGTTTTTCCTCTTGGGCTTTAGAACAAAAATATGGAGGTGTATGCATTTTTCTCCCATCTCCATCCATAGATATTCGGCCATTTAATTGGTGGAAAGAAAATGACAAATTGTCACATTCAAATCGAGATTCAAATGATGTACAAGCTATGGGATTATTATTAGCTACTCAAGTATCAAATTTTTCCGATGAGATATTTTATAAAAGGAATATTTTTATGAAGATTATTGAAGATGAAGAAAATAACTTAAGAATCCTAAAGCTTGGAGATATATATTTTGTATATTCAAATAAACCCCATAATAATAAATTTGCTAGAAGAGTAAGGAAACCATTTTTATTTTCTAAAATTTTTGTTTATGCTAACAACAAAAATTTTACATTTAATCAAAAAGTTAGTTATGATCCTAAATCTGTAAAGAAAGCTCAACAAATTCTAGAAAAATTGGGTGCTAGCTAACCAGGCATATCTGAGTTAGGTTTTGAAGTATGATGATCTTTTCTTTTGTTAAATTTTCTTTTATGAAACTCTTCTCCCCATTTGATCAAATTTTTTACTGATTCATCAAATAACATTTTTCCTTTTTCTTTTGTTGCAAGTAAAGGTTCACCAGCAATACCTGATTCTGTATTTTCGCTAGTCCAAGAAATCATAGAGACAGGACCTTGTCCCCAAAGATCAACCCATTCAAATTCAGATTCATGTTTGTTCATACCGTAAACTTCATTTACAGCTTTGTCCATCTGAATTAGATCTTCGTCTAAGTGTAAAGCTAATGATGATTCAGCTTCACCAGAGTGTGCGCATCCTCCAGGAAATTTTGAGTCTCTCCATTTAGACATGAACTCTTTGTTTACATCTGTTAAGCCCCACCATGACGCTAATGAAATATTTGCTGTACTTTCTAAATTTATTTTTCTACATGCTAATTCTAGTGGTATCATATTAGATCCATGTCCATTAATTACAATGATTTTTTCAAATCCGTGATATGTTAGAGATTTAAGTACATCGCAAACATAATCGATAAATGTATTATAGTTAATTGTTATTGAACCCGGAAAGTCCATAACATGAGTTGTAAACCCATAAGAAATAGGAGGCATAAAAATTAATCGTTCGGGACTCGTTTTGCATGCTTCTTTTGCAATTTCAGTAGCTGTCCATTTATCCATTTTTATTGGTAAATGAGGCCCATGTTGCTCCATTGTACCTACTGGTATGACTGGGATTAATTTTTCTTTGACAGCCTCATTAACTTCAGGCCAAGTTAAATCTTCATATTTCCATTTTCCATTAATGCTCATAAAGTTTATCCTCTATTTCTGTAATCTGGTGCAGATAAATATCTTTCAGTGACAACATTTGCATCACTTAGTCTTGATACTATTGCATCTGAATATTTATTTGTGATTAAGTTATTTTTATTTCCTATGCTCTCTAAGGTAATTCTGCTGGTGAAAACTGTTGGCAAAATTAAGTCATATCTGTGAACAATAATTTGATATAGTTTTTCTTCAGCCCAAGGCGTTGAAGCTTCAGTACCCAAATCATCTAATATTAATAAATCCACATTTTTTACTTGATTGAAAACTTTATCAAATGAATCATTTCCATTTGGTCCATAAGACTTTCTCAAGTCATCTAGTAAATCTGGTAAAAATTTAAATAATACGGATAAATTATTATTTGTTGACTCATTCATTATAGATATTGCTAAATGTGTTTTTCCTACTCCAGTTGGTCCAGCTAAGTATAGCCATCCTGATGGTTCTTCTGCAAAAATTTTTGCTGCATCATATGCTTCCTTAAGTGATCTTTTTTGAGTTACAGATGTTTTTTGAGTACCAGAGGGGGAAAAATTTTCAAAAGTCATTTTAGTTCTAATTTTTTTGCTAAGACCTGTGCCTAAAATTTGTTCGATATTTCTACCTGGTTGAATATTAATGATGGTTGAAAAGTAGGGATCACTAAGTCTGGTTCTAAATCTATCATTCAGCTCATAAAAGTATTTTGATGTAGTTACAATAGTTGGCATTCGTCTGTTGTATCTATGGGTTAATATTTGATCTAATTTTTCTTCTGACCACCCACTAAGATTATTCACTGATAGATCATCTAGTATTAAGATTGGAGCTTCAATTGTTTGTCTAAAGGTATCATCATAATCTGTTTCTGTATCTGAACTAAGAGCAGATCTAAAATGATCTAGTAAATTAGGTATAGAAATAAACTTAACAGGATCACCTTGATCTAGTAATGCATTTCCAATCGCTGCAACTAAATGTGTCTTACCTGTTCCAGATGGTCCTGTAATTATGAGCCATCCTTCTTTTTCTGTTACAAATTTTTGAGCAGCATGATAAGCTTTCCTAAAAGATGAAGGCTCAGAAAATCTTTCATTTGTCCCTAGCTCAATATTGTCAAAGGTAAATCTTTCTAAGGATTCTAATTGAGAGTATTCTTTCAATCTAATGCTTGACGAGTTACTCCAAATTTTTTCTTGGCATTCGCAAGCTATTATTTTTCTTTCGGAAGCTGGGGCATTTTCAAAAGGTTCTTGCACAAACCATCTAGTGTTATTGCAAATTTTGCAATCATAACTTGTATTATTTTTTTCCTCTTGATTTTTGTTTTTTGACATATTTTCTGTAGAATTCATCCGATCTATCCTCTTCAGAATCTCGTCTAGTGGTTCCATACCTTTCATTTTTTACCTCCTTTTCCTTTCCCTCAGACAGCCATCTTTTAAGAATTGTTTCTATATATTTCCAATTTTTTACATTGTTTTCTGATGCAATTTTTATAGCATCTAATATATCTGCTTCCTCATATTCTATAAGAGCATTATGTATACTTTCGTAAATTATTGGAGTTATATATCCGATATTATTTTCATATAAAGTTATGACAGGATTTTGTTTCTCAGAACTTAAATCTACTATACCTGATCCAAACTGATTATAAGAAAAGTCTTTTTCTATTCCTTGTCTTTGTATATGCTTTCTTACTTGATCTGTGTTTATAAATATTCTTTCATTATTTTCATCATCAATAATTAATATTATGATTCCTTTATCTTCTAATGATATTAAGGAATTTTTAATTCCTTCATTTATATTTTCTTTTTCATTGTCATAAATTTTTAGCATTATTGGATCAGATAATAGTTCTTTTGTGTAAAGAAATGCGGGAAAATCTTTTTTCAAGTACAAACTATGTATAATCTTTAGTAAAATTTTTACTTCTTCAAGCGATTCATATTTTTCTAAATATGTAGAAAATAATGGTGCTGGAGTTGGTATATTTTTTACACCTAATGGGAATCCTTTATTCAATTGATTGTTCTGCTCTCTGCTCATTATAATTACTTGTAGTGTTGATCATTGAAATTTCTTGAAAAGTTCCTATTGAATCTTCAACTTGAAACTCTACTTCGTCTGTTGGCCCATTTCTATGCTTAGCTATAATAACAGAAGCTCTGTTTCTAGGATAAGGCGAGGTTGGATTAGCTTTATTCCATTCTTCAAGGCTTATTAATTTATCTTCTCTATGAATAAACATTACTATATCAGCATCCTGTTCTATTGATCCAGATTCTCTCAAATCTGATAACATCGGTCTTTTGGAAGTTCTTTGTTCAACTGCTCTGCTAAGCTGTGAAATAGCAAGAATAGGTATATTTAGATCTCTAGCTAATGATTTTATTTGTCTAGAAATTTCTGAAACTTCTTGAGCTCTGTTACCTTCTCTACCTCTATTATTACCATTTATCAGCTGCATATAGTCAATGATAAGAAAATCTAATCCATTTGAAATTTGTAATCTCCTTGCTTTACCCCTCATTTCCATAACTGTTTGAAAGGGAGTGTCATCTACGGAGATTAAGAGATCCGATAATAGTCCTATTGAGTCAACTACTTGCTGCTGTTCTATAGAATTTTGTAATGAAAAATTTCTTATTTTTTGCATGTTAACTTTTGATTGAGATGCTAATAACCTTTGAGCTATTTGTTCTCTACCCATTTCTAATGAGAATATCCCTACCTTAAAATCAGCTTTTGCAGCAGAAACAGCTAAATTAAGACCCAGCATAGATTTACCAATTGATGGTCGAGCAGCTAATACAACCATATCAGATCTTTGCATTCCTCCCACTAATAATTCATTTAGTCTTGAAAAACCTGTTGTTATAGGTAATATATCTATATCATCATCTAAGTTTTCTGTTGAGGATGTTCTTTCAAGATAGTTGGTAAGTGACCTTGATAATGGTACAAAATCTCTGCTTATTGATTCTTGCCTGATTTTATATAGCGCATCCTCAGCTGTAGATAATGATTTATCTACATCAAAATCATCTTTAAATCCTATTTGACTTATTTCTTCTCCGGTTTTAATTAAGTCTCTCATAGTAGCAGTTCTAATAATTAAATTAGAATAATGTTCTAT
>MDSV01152535.1_pt1 | contig 13046 bp, 7 predicted proteins | sample 810851 | NCBI WGS metagenome assembly MDSV01 (sample SAMN05326640, study PRJNA326480) | marine metagenome | isolation source: seawater | place: Atlantic Ocean: North East | collected 2012 | reverse complement strand
TGGTGTTGCCCTGGGGCACCGGCCGCCAGCTCTCCGAGGCTCTTTTCTCCATCTGCCGAGCTCTTCTTGAGTCGTTTCCATCTCGCCTCGTCGTGTACTTCGGCATCGTCCATCATCGCACGGAGTCGCGCCGCCTTCTCCTCCTCTGTGAGTTTTCCTGTGCGGTGCCCGACAGAGTTCTTCCCGCCAGTCTTTGCCCACGCTTCCTCCTTTGCCTTGCGCGCCGATTCTTCTGCAGCTGCTCGCTCGTCTTTAGTGGATTCGCGCCATTCACTTCGGCGTTCACGACGGACGGCGGCGGCTTGTTCTGCACGCTGGTTGGCGTAGGTGAGACCATATCCTTTCGAGCCATCCTGGGCGCTCGCATCGTCTCTGACCCCCCTCGCTCTGTGATCTCTGTCACGATCTCTGCCCCCGCTGCGGCTTCGACTGCGACCGCGCTTATGAGAGTAACTTCGGTCATCGCGATAGCCGCGTCCATCCCTGTCATCATCACGGATTCTGCGTTCCCTCGACCTCGACCTCGACCGGCTGCGTCCTCTACTGTTGCGGACAGGGCTTCCAGACGAAGACGACGAGGAGTCATCATCGCTCTTTGAGCGCCTCGATCTTTTCCCCTCATTTTGTTTGGCCGCCGCGTATCCCTGCTCACCCAAAACCTTTCTTCTGATTTCGTCCCGGATGGCCTCCTTCTTGGCCTTCTTGGCCTCCTTCTTGGCCTCCTTCTTTGCTCGTTTTTTATCCTTCTTCTTTCGTCGGTGCTCCTCGACTTCTCTCCGTATCTGGGCCATCTTTACCGGGTTCTCCGTCACATGCTTGCGAGCATCCTGTTCTTGCATCCGCATCATAAGCAACGGGTCCGCGTTGAGCTTATTCCATGTCTCATTGCGCGCCGCCGGTCCATCTGCGAGCAAGGCACCGCCTGCGGAGGCAGCTTTCTTCAACTGGTCCTCCTCCTTCGGAGGCACATACTTCTTCTCCCCGAGCAAATAAGCCTCCTCCTCGCGAGACTTCTCCGCCGCATTCATCAGGGGCCCACCCTTGTACATGAACTCGAGCCTCTCAACTTTGTCTATGTGACCGGCCTCCGCCGCTTGCATCTGCAGTTCCTGCAGCTTCCGCTCCTCGGCGATTTCCTTCCGCATTTCTTCCATCCGCCGCTCCTCGTGAGCCTTCTCCTGCTCGCGCTTCCACACCTCTGCCTGCATCGGGATGCCACCGGTATGCCATGATTTCTTGTTCAAAAAAGCTGCGAGGGTAAGGATATAGGAAGACGAATTAGAACGTGTCAGTTCGCGGTTTGTCAACGGAAGGCGACGACCAACCCTAAAAATGAGGAAGATCGGCGCGAGAAGATCCCGCAACCCTGTGTCGTACTCACCGAGACCGCCTCCCATCTTGGCTCAAAATATCACCCGCGCCTCCCTATTCTCTGTATCTGGGTCAACAATAAAATGTCGGCCCTTCAGCCCCCGTCCCGGGCCGCCTCGCGTTATGCGTGCTCCTCAGAAGAATTACTCGAGCTTGACTGATGACTGATAACTGACAGAGCGGAGCTGACGAAAAGAATTCCCGCAAAGCGACGGGCCACACCGAGACTGCCGCCTTGGCACTGACTTTCCGGTCGACACGTCTACACGAGCGAACGGGAAGCAAGTCAAGGCGTGGTGTATAATGGTAGCCACTCGAAAGACTAAAGTCTCGCCTGAACCCGTGTCAGCGACAGAGAGCGCGGATGCGGACAGCCAGGAGACGCTAAATGACAACACAAAGGGGCTCTCGCGGCTTCGGTCGGGGAGCACGACGGACATCGAAAACGTCAGGGTGTGGCCCTTGTGCTTCGCGATAGCAATCGAAAAGAGCCGTAGAATTCGACCGGGCATCATGGTCGCATCGTCCAGCCTTCTCGCAGGCGTTTCATACCACCTGCATGAGTCAGACTCGGAGTTGCTGGTGCGTTTTCGTTCTCACACCTTCGACCTTTCTCGTGCGAGCCTCCAGCTGACGCCCTTCTTTCTTTCCATCGCAGCCGACCGCATTGATTTTATCCCCATTGACGGTTTTTATCCTCGTCGAGACCGCCACCCTGTGCGCCGCGTTTTTCATCCTTCTGCCCGGCACGATTGCTCAGGCATACCGTGAAGACAAGACGACCGCTTTCTTGGTTGAGGATAGTGCAGTGCTCTCAGCGCTGCCAACCGCGGTGGCGAGATTCGCGGTGGGTTCGGGCATCGCCTGGCAACGGGTAGCACTTGCGGTGGTGAGGGATGGCGCGCTGTTCATGACGCTTTACCTGCTGTGCGTGGCGCTTTTGGTCGGGGGCGAGGATGATGTTGACCTCGAGCCGCTCGGCGACGAGAGCATGTCTGACAGTGGGGAGAGCGCGTTCCGCCGGGTTGGCTGGCAAGAAATGGAGGGGGGGATATCTGTCCACTCTTATAGTACACACGCGAATTCTGACGACGTCGCAGCGAACTACGAATGAATTTAGCTTTAGCAACCTAGAGGCGGCGCAATATCATAAGAGTACAGCAAACCTTCGGCTCCCTGGAGAGCTGGGCCCCAGAACTGCACCTTGATGCGGTCGTGCGAAACTCGTACGGAAGCGAACCCAGCGCCGTCATGCTCAAACCGGGTAGACGACGTCCCAAAGCCACGACCAGTCTTGGATCCCGCACCGGACGTGAAATGGTGCAGTCTTCGCTCCACGGAGGTGGTCACTCCGCTGCAGTTGACAGGCACGGGTTTATCAACAGGCGTGTGCTGCAAGTCATGATCATGCCCGTTAAAGTACGCAGCGGCGCCACCCTGCATGATTATGTCTTCTAATGCGGTGCGGACATCCTCGACGTCTCCCCAGAATCCGTTGCTTTGCATTGGGTGATGTCCAAAAACCAGCTTCCACCGTGCGTCTGAATCTTGGAGTGTCGACTTGAGTTTATCTTTTCCAGCGTCAGCGTCCTGCTGCCCCAGACCGCCCGGGATATTTATCAGATCAGGACGGTTTTGTGAATAATAGTAGCTCACATGCGGGTTCGTGTCCACGAAATACATGTGGACGTCAGCCACAGGTCGGTGCTCGAAGTTCCGCCCAGCGTACCACCTCCAGTCGCGACGGCGCAGCGACGGGTCCAGCTGGAAGCTCGGTGACCGGCTACTATCTGCCGCAGCTGGGCACTCCTTACGTGGTCGATCCTCTTGCTCTTCGTCGTACCCACAATCACCGTAATCGTGATTGCCCAGCACCGCGTGCCAGGGCACTTGCAAACTTTGGTGATTGTAAACATCCGTGAACGACTGCTTAAACTCCGGGTCATCAAGCGAATTGAGACCGCCTTCGTAAAAGTTGTCTCCGACCGAGACGACGAATGCAGGCTTTGAAACCGCGGCACACCTTCCCATTGCTTCGGCTACGGCAGTTTGATTGTGCTCGCCTCGACGCCCCCAATCGCCGACCACCAAAAACGAGAGATAGTCTTCAGGGTCACTCGCGGCGTCTGCGTATACTCCAGAAACCTCCGCCGCGCCCGCCCCTCCACCGCTCTCCCCGACGGAGACGGAGACGCCGATGCCGATGCCGACAGCGAGGCAAGAGCACGCAGCAATGACTATGATGGCGACGCGAAACCATATCTGACGACGTGTCAGGGGCTCGTATATGCCATGGCGCTTGTGAGCGGGGTTCGTTCCGTCGTCGCTCCGGATGCCGCCGCCCAGCACCAACGCTTTTTGCCCGAGCTCCAACTCAACCTGCTCAGAGGAAGACATGGCTCATCCCACGAGTGCGCGAAAGGCGAGATCTACTCGGCAGATCTCTTCTGATTGAGTCCGTGACAGCCGGGACGGTCACGCTTAACGATTTCGTCTCGTGAGCGTGGCAGGGACCAGTGATGTCGTCAAATTTAGCAGGCGACTCTTCAGCCAGGCCACCTCGCAGTTCAGTTCTGTTCGTTGGAATTTTGGTTTTGGCGTCACACCCGGCAGGAGCGTGGAGAGGTGTGGGCATAATATCCGAGTACTGGATGATGGGTACGCATTAAGTGACGACGACGGAGAGCATGTTCAGCTGGGGCGATGTGCCGGTTGAAGGTAGGGAGGAGAATGAAGGCGCGTTTCCACAGCCAAAGCGCCAGGGGACGCTAACATCGCGAGGGCAAGCCTTTGAGGCCCAGGTCGGCGACGACGATCGTACCGTTGCCCCTCGGAGGGTTCTTGAGGAAGCCCGTGCCATTTTGACTGAGCACAACAGCAACGATGACGATATGCTTCCCCCCGTCGGCAGATTCGAGTGGGTGGACCCCGAAGATGCACTTAAACGTACTCAAGCTGAAGGCACCGGACGTGTTCTCTCCGCCTGGGGTGTCCCACCTCTACAGCCCACTGAAGCAGACAGGAGGAAACAGAGAATGTATGAGAGAGTGCATCGCACACAATTTCGCAAGAGAAATGCAGCACACTTTTTTGGTAACCCAGATGAGATCGACGAGCTAGTGCTGGATATTGACAAGGCGGACCTCGATCCGGTTGCCTCGACAGAACTGAATAGCGAGAGCAATACGACAACAGAGGCGGTAGCAGGTAGATATATTCCGGGTCATACGATGGGCGACAATGTATCAGACGCGAGACAACACCTCAGTGCTTCCACCGGCAACTATCTGAACATGGTACTCGGGCAAGACCGCGTGACAGCTGCATCCATCGCTGCGGCTGGAAAGCAAAGCGCCGAGGCTGTTGCGGCACAAATGAAGCTCGACACTATCCCTGCCCACCTCCGACGGTTTATCATTCCTCAGCTCCTTGAGCTTCCAGAAGGCTCTCAGGTGGTCAAAATATCTGGAGGAAGAGAGCACGCCATGGTGCTCTTAAAAACAAGCAATCATCTCGAACGCATCTTACCTCACCATAAAGAAAATCAAGGGCGCGTGTTGATGATGGGGTCCGGAGAGCATGGACAATTAGGCCTTGGAGATCAGAGGCCGCAAACAATTCCTGTGGTACTCGCAACTTTGGGAGAACACACTGGCTGGAGTGGGGGTGGCCTCCGGGTACGCATCGGAGGCGATAGGATCGGTGGCCACAGTTCGAAAGTGCGCCGTGCTGTCGACGTTGCGGCGGGAGCAAAATATTCGTTGGCAGTCTCGGAAGATGGGGAGGTTGCTGCCTTTGGGACAGATACCAACGGCTGCACGGGGCAGGGTCAAAATGGTCTGAGCAAAATTCACAGGCTGCCGCGCTGGATGTATTGGATTTCCACCGATACGACCCGTATTCTTGCGTGTGCCTCAGGAGAAAGTCATACTTTGCTGCTGTCTGCAAGCTGGCACGTGTTCACCACCGGCGATGGTGCGCATGGGAAGCTTGGCCATGGAAACACACGTTCATTCTCTACGCCACGGCGCGTAGAATCGCTCATGGGACTCAAGATCTCTTCGATCTCCGCGGGACATAATCACTCGCTGTTCATAACGGATTCAGGACTGCTGTACGGCTGCGGGGCGAACTCCCATGGTCAACTCGGAAGTGGAGATTGCGACGACAGGATGTTACCGGTGCGAATGCATCACACCGATTTCATCGGAGACGCAGTATACAGCCACGAGGAGGAGCCTGAGCGGCGGACGCTTGAGCTACAGGAACGTATCCTTGGACCGCTTCCTGGTGTCAAAGGCCAGTTCCTGTCCAACTTGGAGATTGAGAGGCCTTTTGCTCAGCCCACAGAACAACAGCTACAAGCTGCGGTCAAAGCACGAGAGGCAAAACTTGGAATTCAGCAGCAGCAGACAGATGAAGAAATTAGGCTAAAGTTAGGCATTGCCGCTTCCAAGCCAAACACCTCCAGAGTAATTCAAGCATGCGGTGGACGAGCACACACTGTGATTTTAACACAGCTTGGTCGGGTGTACGTCTGTGGACAATCAAATCGGGGTCAGCTTGGTCTGGGAAATCAAAAGTCTCTTCACAATCCAACACTGGTTCAGACCATGGTGAACCTCGCATGTGTGCAGATTGCAGCCGGAGATGATCACAGTGTCTTGCTGACCTCTTTGGGGCACGCTTACGTGTGCGGTAGGAATGACACTGCCCAGCTCGGCGACGGTACCCTGGACGACAGCTTGGTTCCCAAGCCAATGCAGCCTGTCATTACGAAAGAACTCATGCGAGACAAATCAAAGTATGAGATTCTGTCCCTTCAGCACCATCCAATGTTTGGCGTTCTGATCGAGCAGGTGTTCGCTGCAGGATCATCCACCTTTGCGGTCGTTTCAGGAGGTGAAAATGTTTACGTTTGTGGTAGTGGGGCTTACGGGCATCCCCAAGATCGGAACCCAACTGGATTTGCTGAAATGCTCCGGCTGACATTGGACGATAAGGAACAGAAGAAAGCCTTGGTGATGGCTTCAACTGTTCGAATGCTTCGCCCTGACGAGCAGGGTTTCAATGATTTGGTACGGCAGATGGTGCTCTACTCTCGATATAATGAAAAGTGCCTGGCCCATATCATGAAGGTGCTGATGGAGGAAGTTCTGCAGAAACCCACGTTTGTTGTACTATACGGCTCCATCTTGGAGGAGTGTAGGAGTTCGTGTCTGGATTGTACTGCACTTGCCTTCCGAAGGGTAATCCTTCTTGCGATCGAGGACACGGGAGTCAAACTTCTGCACGCACAAAATGAGACTCTAAATAAGCGGTTGCTGCACAAAATGGGTTGGGCCAAGTATCAGCAAGAACAGAGGGACGGCGCAGGAGGCACTGGTGGGTCTAAACAGATGACATACTATGATATGATCAACGATAAAGACAGCTACATGGACTTCAAAAGATTTCGTGATGACTGTAAAGCTATGCAGGGTTTGGTGCGAGAATTGTTCGAGGTGCATGGAATTTTGCTGGAAGATGACATGAGAGATATAGCCGCGGGCTTTCCTGGCAGTCAGCATAGCATCGGCATCATCGACAGTGAAGAGGCTAGAAAGAAATCGACTTTTTTTGCAAGTTTATCGCGCTGGAAAAGTCCTGGGGAGCGTGCAGCAGAGGAGGCGACGCGTGCACACAATCCGGCGGAAACCCTGAGGGGAGGAAATGTTACCAGACGCGGAAGTGACTCGAATGCAGATGTTGTTCGTCAGAAGGGGTTGTCGACATGTCTACCGATACCCAGTCGTGCGATCGACGAAGCTGCATGGGAATTTTCAGAATCCGTAGGATGGGAGCAGTACAAGCTTTCAGAAGACATTAGGCCAGAAGAAGGCGCAGGATGGGGAAAATTCATCGAAGAGCAACGGAAGCAGGCAAAATATGTGTCTCCAGTGGTCATCCCAGGAGAAGACGTAGACGAAGCAGAGCTAGCAGAGAAGGAGAAAGATCTTGATGATCAAGAGCGGCGCCAGCTGCAGCGCCTGCGTGCACTTGATAGAAGAAAAAAACTTGTCGGCTTGGATGGGAAACGCATCGTGGAGAGCACGCTGGCGCCCTCATTTCACAGGGCAAATACTGTGATGACTACCGCCAGGTCCGAAATCGAGACAATCGTGGCACGTAAGCTTGGTTCGACATCAAACACGAATCTTGAAGATGATTCAGGTGGCAATGAAAGCCGTATAGCATTCAGAAAGTTGAAGCTGCAAAATAAGCTTGCCAGCATGGCGTCATCAGGTGAAAGTGTTCATACCATCGAGGAGTACAGGCACCACGCGGAAACGAATCCAGCGTTTGGATATTTCACTCAAGATGAAATTGATGCGGCACCTCCTGAGGTGCAGGAAGAGCGCGCGAGGAGATCATTCCAATTTGCGCAAAAGATACCCGACGACAAAACATTTGAGCTGTTTGATGACGAAGCATAGGCAAGAAGCATCCCAATCTGTTAATAGAATCTAGATAACAATGCGCGATTTCTCACACGCCGACATACAAGGTCGATAACATCAAGAGCGAGCCGAACACGATGCCTTTCAGCAGCTGCCCATCATGTTTGCATTTCCTCCCCTCGGGAAACAGCTCTATGATGCACACGGCGGTCATCATGCCGCCTGTCCCGGCAAGCATATAGTGCAGCAGCGTGGGCGTCAGGTAAGGCTTGATGAAAAAAAGTGCGAGCAATGCCCCAACGGGCTCTGATAAACCCGATGCAGTGGCCAGCATCAGTGCATACCGACGGCTCCCTGTTGCCGCATAGACCGGAGCGGCGACTATGATACCCTCCGGGATGTTGTGAACGCCGATCGCAGCCGCCATGACTGGACCGATTCCGGTGAATGAAGAGAATGCTACAGCGAAGCCTTCCGGGAGATTATGAAGTGTCATCGTTATGGCCATTAGGATTCCAAGTCGCATGAGTCGCGCCTTTGACATTGTGGTGGAGCCGTCGTCCCCACTGTAGCCTTGTTTCTCAACCTTTTCCTCCAGTGCCTCTGTCTTGGGCAGAAGGGGCTCTAGAATCACGTAAACAACTGCGCCAATACACATGGATATTGTCACTCCGACGAAGCCGTTCTGCATCAAATTTTTAATGTACAGCTCAACAAGGCTTAGCGTGGCCATGACGCCAATCGCAGTTCCCAGCAAGAAAGCGAGCAACTTCTGGTCAGGCTTCTTCATCACCGCTATGACGCCACCCACACTTGTGGCGAGGCCCGCCAGCAGGGAAAGAAACAGCGCGTACTGATCATCGCCGTCAAACATGATGAGGTTGTGCGCGATCAGCGCGATAACCGCCGCGGACAGGGAACCGCAAACGAAGTAAGCCGCCTTCAGGCCCTTTTTGCCCACTGGGAGATCTGAGCGCACGCGTCTCTTCCCCGACCGCGATGGAGCAGAAGAACGTTCTCGTGTCGATGTCGACCGTCTCATAAACGAGCCATTTGCATAAAACTGCGCCTTTTGCACCGTGAGAGTGTTGCAGCCGGAGTCGCTGCTGCTCTCAGTGCAGGGCCGCAGCAAAATAAATGTGCTGTCGACCCCGTCGAAGATCGAAAACTGAGGGGAAAATTAGAAACAACGGTCAGCTCTTCAGTCCTTCTAGCACCGTTGACCGCACGCAGAACCCTCTGGACTGATGATGAATCATCGTTCCCGAGCGGGCGCGGGTCCTCGTGTGCCTGACAAGAGCAAGGCGGGGTCAGAGTCTAAATCAAAGACTCCAGACCTTGCCGAGTTTTTGGAAATGCGCGACTGGTCCGGAGCCATCACGCTGCTTGAGTACAAGCGTCAGGCGGACTCGCACGATATCAGCAACCTGGAATGGTTGGCTTACTGCTACTTCCACGCCGGCGATCCTGGGAAGTCGCTCGAAACGTATAGGGAGTTATTGCGCCTGGAGAGCGACCCTGACCCGACGTTTCACACTCTCTGCGCCGCGTGCCTTTTTTACCTGGGCCGCTACCAAGAGGCGGAGGAGGAGGCGCTACGCGGCCCGAATACCAAGCTGCAGACTCGTGTTTTGTTCCATTGCGCGCACAAACTTGGCGACGATAACAAGCTAATGACATATCATCAGCAGTTGAGCGACAGTATCGAGGACCAGCTCTCGCTCGCATCCATCCACTACCTTCGAACGCACTACCAGGAGGCCACGGACATCTACAAGCGCCTACTGCTGGAGAACCGCGACAACCTGGCGCTGAACGTATACGTGGCCCTGTGTTACAATAAACTCGACTACTACGATGTGAGTCTGGAGATACTCGGCGCGTACATGCAGCGACATCCGGACAGTGCGCTTGCAGTCAACCTGAAGGCGTGCAACCAGTTTAAGCTTTTCAACGGCAAGGCGGCGGAGGCAGAGCTCAGGAAGCTACAAAAGAATGCAGGTCACAGTGATGCGTTCACAGACAACGACCTCATCAGGCATAATTTGGTCGTCTTTCGAGGTGGGCAGAATGCCTTGCAGGTTTTACCGCCTCTCGCTGGTGTCCCCCCTGAGGCGCGTCTCAACCTCGTAGTTCATCACCTGCGCGGTGGAGAGCCTTTTGAAGCGTTGAAGCTCGTCAAGGATCTAGAACCCACCACGCCTCAGGAGTACGTACTGAAAGGCGTGACGCATGCTATGATCGGACAGTATATGGATCAGGTGGATGTGGAGGAGCATCTGAAGCTCGCGCAGCAGTGCTTTCAGATAGTTGGATCGAGTGCCAGCGAGTGTGATACAATCCCGGGAAGGCAGTGTCTGGCGAGCTGTTTCTACTTACTCAGACAGTTTGAAGACGTACTCGTCTACTTAAAGTCGATCGCGGAATTCTTAAAGGATGACGACAACTTCAACTGGAACTACGGTATCGCCACGGCGGCGAGTGGCGATTACAAAACTGGAGAGGAGGCCCTTATGTCCATACAGAATGAAAGATTTCGCCAGGAGTATGCGTTCATAGCGTGGCTAGCTCGGTGCCACATCATGAACGGCAAAGCTCGCCTGGCATGGGAGCTTTACTCGCGGATGGATACGAACGACGAATCGTTTGCTCTCTTGCAGCTCATTGCCAATGAATGCTACAAAGTTGGAGCTTTTGTTTACGCAACGATGGCCTTCGACGTACTGGAGCGTTTGGACCCAAATCCAGACTTTTGGGAGGGAAAACGAGGCGCAGCGATCGGGGCCTTCCAAATGATTGTCGCGGGTCAGGAACCAAAAGAAAGTCTTGGGGGGATTCTCGACATGCTGCGCAATACGTCGAGTCCACAGGTTGAGTACATCATTCGCACGCTGACTATTTGGGCTAGGGAGAATCGTGTTCCTGTGCATTGAATTGAGTAATTTTTTATACAAGCTTACAAATGCAAGTACCTCCACTGTCTTGCCTCAAAAAAAGAATTATGCGGACCCGTGGCGGCCACGAACGTTCAGCCCAGACATATCGCTTGGCTTCACCCCTCGTCCCCCCAAGCCACTGCTCTGCTGCTGCATCACTGTGGTGGTGCCTTCCGAGTTTTGCTGTTGCTGCCCGGGCTCAGGTGCGCCAACAGTAGCACCTGGAGAGTCAGTGTACTTGTGGTACAGAAGATTCGCTACACATCGGTCCACGACGCCGGTTGACTTATCGGAGGAGGGTTGCGCCGCCTGAGCATGTCCACTACCATCAATAAATCGACCGCCGCGGTTGCGAGCCGATAGCGCAAGGCGATACAAACTCTCCTTGATGTTCCTCGATGTTGGCTTGTCGAGTTTACCAACAATCGCCTGTAGCTCCACGAGTCCAACCTCCTCCTCGGTCGTCATCTGATTCACTGCGTACTGAGGCACTTGAATCTGCGCTCCTGCAACGCGACCGCCGCTGCCCATCCCACCTGCGGAGATCACGGTGGAAACAGAGCTCGAGCCAGAATACATCTGTGCCGCCGCCGGATTCTGCGGCTGCATCATCATATCGGATGCATTCATTTGATGACTGTACAACGGTTGCCCTTGCATGGGTTGCATCAATTGCATGCCGTAGTTGCCGAGACCCATGGAAACCATCTGATTCGGTGCCATTGCACCTGGAGCGGGCATACCGACAGGCTGCTCCCCAGCACGTTCATTCCCTTTGCTCGCCTTGCGCTTTTCGTCAACCTTTTTGGAAGAGCTGGGACGTTTACCCTTGCCAGTGTCGTCGTTGACACCTGCATCGGGAACCTTCCTAACACCCTGTCCCTGCTGCTGATGGGGCTGTTGAAGCGAGCCAGTCGAGGGCACGTGCACCATCTGGGAGTATTGGTACGCCTGCTGCAACATCATCCCGTTCTGCTGCATCTGCTGGCCTTGGATATGCGATTGCTGCTGATAGGACATCGGAACGAACCCAACGGATTGACCTTGAGCACCGGGCATGGCATACCTCATTTGGCGCACCTGCGCTCCCTGTTGCTGGCCGCTGAAGTTCAGCTGCGCGTTGCTGTTGGATTGCGCGGGCATCTGGCCTCGAATATGCATGCCCCCTCTATTTCCACCCTGCTGATGCATGTCGTTGCCGTAGTTCTCGAACGATGAGTCGAACGACATGCCGCCGGTCGACATCGAAGGCTGGGGCGCGCCCGGTCTGCCGCCTGCACCCACTGCACCCCCGCCCGCGTTTCCTTCGCCGTACTGGAAGACGTACTGGTTCGATCCCGATCGAAACATCTCGGCATCGTCGCCTCCTCCGACGCGTTGATTCACGTTAGGCGCGTTCCCTGCACTCGCTCCCGCGCCAGCGCCAGCCCCTCCACCCATACCACCGACGTCGCTGTATCTACCTGACCCACCCATCTCTCCGTAGGGCGCAGAAGTTCGGCTGGGCATGAAGGAGTCAACGTCCACAGGGAATGAGCTCCACAGCGCCTCCGAGCCCATGTCACCCTCCGTGGTCAGGCCGTCGATGGAGTTACCGAGCGGGTTGAGCTGTGAGAAGCGCGATGCCGCGTTCTTGAACTCCCCGAGGAGGCTCATGTCGTCCTCCTTGAATGACGTTGTGAAGTCCTGGCCGTACGCGCTCGCGCGGAGGCTTGAGCTCTTGAGAGCTGACAACAGCGTGGGGGATCCCTGCTGCATCAGTCCGCCGTCCACGTCGGATTCGTTGCCCATGTCTCCCATGTCCCCTGCACCAAAGATGTGGTTGCTCGGATTTGTGTTCTGCGCGGCTCCGGCGAGCCCCGCGGGTCCGCCACCCTCCTCGGTCACAATTCGTCGAGACTGGGTCCCTCCTCCGGCTTTTGCGGCGTCCTTCTGAGAGCTCGGGCGGCGCTGATTCAGCTTGGAACGTTTCCCCTTGGTCTTCATCTTGGTAGCATCGTGAGATGTAGTATTCTCGTCGTTACGCGCCCGTCCCATCATGTCGTCGTCTTCTTCAGCGCGCGCGAGAATGGTCCGAGAATGATAGAAGCCCCTGGGGACGTCGACGCCCTAAAAAACTTTGAACCAATCAGAACGCAGTTTGATAAATATCTTCGTGAATCTTCCCAAATCGTTTCATGGAGATTTGGTTGTTTGTGGCTCGATCCTTCTAACTGTGACGCTGTGAAGGACAAGTGATGTATTTTCATATTTCCCCTACATCTATGACTGCATCGCACACAAACATTGGCATATTTAC
>MDSV01137859.1_pt1 | contig 13048 bp, 13 predicted proteins | sample 810851 | NCBI WGS metagenome assembly MDSV01 (sample SAMN05326640, study PRJNA326480) | marine metagenome | isolation source: seawater | place: Atlantic Ocean: North East | collected 2012 | reverse complement strand
GCTCGTTGGGCTCATAACCCAAAGGTCGCAGGTTCGAGTCCTGTCCCCGCTACTCAGATAAAAGGCCCCTTAATTGGGGTCTTTTTTTACTAATTATTTGTTAATATAAGGAGATATAATCTTGTCTAATTCGTTAACATAAGTATATTCACTTCCATCAACATACGCTACTTCTACCTTGGTAATCTTTAATGAACTAATTGTGTTATTGTACCATGCATTCTCCCAAAAAAATTCATTTGGCCTCTTACTTGCCTCTATAGGTCCAGTAGCTTGACCTGTAAATATTGAGTGATCTCTAATTTCACAATACACAGGATCTCCTACAGCATTATATGCAGTAACGGAAAAATAAACATACTTTATTTGTTTACTAGTATTATAATAAAACCAATCAATTGAGAAGGAAACACCATTAGCGGAGTTAGGGGACTGGGCAGAAACATTAAAAATATCTATCATCTTGTTTTGCTCTTGCCCATTTTTAAAAGATCTTTGATAAAAGAAATCCTTTAACTTATATAAATTATCATAATAATCTCTATTAAATATTTCTCTTAATTCACTTGTCCATAAACTAATAACTTTTCCCTTCTTATCTTCAAGAAGCAAAGAATTATAGTATCCAACTATCTGAAAATTATCAAAGTTAAATTTGTTATCAGTCAAATTATTATTCTCTCTAATTGTCTTTTTATAGCATTCTAATGGATTGTTTTTATTAAAACAATAGATTTTCTCTTTAGAAATATCTATATTTGAGATATAAAGAGAGTTGAAATCAAATGAATCTTCTATAATTTTATCACTGAACTTTAATGTCCGAATATCTTTGATTAACACTTGATTCCCCTGATTATTTTCTAAAATAACTACTAACTTGTAATCTTCTTCAGAAATCGTTACATCTACACATTTCCATTCAAGCAAACCAAAATCGTCGTCAAAAACAGTTTTATACTTAAATTTAACTTCATTTCCCATATTAATATCTATAGCTGAAATGTGTGATTCTAAAAGCTTTGTTTCTGTTGTTCTAGAGCCAATAAGATCATTCTTAAATTTCTCAAAATATCCAACAATTATAAATGGAAAAGACCTATGTCTACTACTATCGTATCTATAATACAAAACTATACCTTCCTCATCTTCAAGCTTAAAAAAAACTTTATCATTGAATGAATATTCGGAGTCTTTAATTTCAATAACATCAAGTATCGTGAAATAACTACCCTTCATTTTCTTATAATTGGAAGATTTAGAATAATTTGAATCATCGTCACCACAACATTTATAAATATTTCTTTTTTTTGATGTTGATTTAGTATAATCAAGTAAAAAACCATCATAACCTCTATCCCCACTTCCTCTCATTGCTCCGTTTTCTTTAAACTTATCTCCATTTAAATATAATCTCTGTCCAATTGCTTGTTTAAGATTCAGAGGATCAAATATATTGAATGTACTATCGTATGGTTTTATTAAAATATCCTTTTGCTTGATTTCAGGTGTTTTAATAGTTGTAATTTGCCCAAAACCAATCATAGGAAAGCAAAGTAATATAAGTAGTAGTTTTTTCACACTACAAATATAATAAGTTATAGTAATGTTCTTTAGTTAATAGTATTAACACCAAAACTATCCCCAATATCAGCATACTTCTTATAATCTTCTATGTAATCATAAAGAGCCCCTATCTCTATTAAGTCCCTTTTTAAAGAGTTAGATATTTCAGTGCTTCCCGCTACTCAGATAAAAGGCCCCTTAATTGGGGTCTTTTTTGATTACTTATTGTATAAATAATTCAATCTCTTATTTTTATTTATTCTAAATATAAATTACTAAAAATCAACAACATACATGAGTTTTATTGTAACTTTTAAATTAAATTTGCCGTATATATAATCAAATAAAAATAACATTATGGAAATAAAAAATTTAAATACATGTATAAATTGTGAGAATTTACTAGCAGATTTTATTTGTCAAAAACACAAGCAAGAAGTAAAAATTACTAACTACTGTGAAAGTCATACTTTTAAATCAACGATCAATAAAAATTCTTCATGCTCTAATTGCTTTCACTTTAGTAAAACAAGCTGTACAAAACCTCAAGAAGCTAGTAGCAAGATGGTATGTTTTGATTGGGAGGAAAAATAAATTATAATATATTATAGATTTTATTACCTATCAAATAGCCTAATGCAAGTATGATAGGATATAATATAAATAACCAAAAAGTACTTATAAAACCTATTTCCTGTAGTAAAATAATTCCTCTTTTAAAAAATTTAGGGCCAAAATCATACCAAGTTGCTAACCCAATTTTACTTGCAATCAAATTAGCTATAATTGCAGTAATTAATATAGATACTCCTATTAAATAAATTCTAAGCATATACAAGTATAATAATTTAAGACTAATAAAATAACACTTGACTAGATATTTAATAATTCTTCAACTAACTTTGGCACTGCTATTGTTGCTCTTTGAGAAATAACCTCAACTCCGTTATAAAGTGGAGATTTAGGATCTATAATTATAATTCTCTTTGCTTTTTTTGCATAATCCAATAAAGATGCTGCAGGATATACATTTAAAGATGTACCTATAATCAAAAAAATATCCGCTTGATTCACCTCATTAATAGCATATTCCATTTTCGGAACAGGCTCTCCAAACCAAACTACATTTGGCCGCAATTGACCTCCTTTCTTACACAAATCACCAATGTTTAAATTAGGACCCTCTATTGGATATACTTGTCCATCTATAACACTTCTAGATTCAATTAGTTTTCCATGTAGGTGTAATATATTTTTACCTCCGCTCCTTTCATGTAAGTCATCTATATTTTGTGTAATTATTGATAAAGAATATTTTTCTTGTAATTTATTAAGGGAGACATGTGCCTGATTAGGAAATGCTTCGAGAAGTTCTTTTCTTCTAATATTATAAAATTTTAAAACTAAAGCGGGATTTTTTTTAAATGCCTGAATTGTTGCAACATCTTCAATTCTATAGTTTTCCCAAAGTCCGCTGCTACCTCTAAAAGTTCCTAACCCGCTTTCAGCACTAATACCGGCTCCTGTAAGAACTACAATTCTTTTCACAAATAAAACTACTAACTATTCTAATCTATTACTAATTTTCCTCTTTTGATATTAAATAACATTTGATCTAAATCAATTTTAATAAGTTTAACCTTATTAATATTTTCCTTATTTATATTCCTCAATTTTTTTATAATTTCTTTATTTTTTAATTTATCAACAGAAATAGACTTAGTGTATTTAAGATCTAATTCCTTCCAAATAGTAAAAATATCTTGTGATTGATTATATAATAATTCTACTTTTGAAATATATAAATTAGCAATAGAATCTGTTGCTGAAGAAAGTTTATCATTCAATTGATTTTTTATACTTTCAATTCTACTTTCCCAAATCAAATATTCTTTTGCTTTCTTGAGGTTATATGCAAAACCAAAATAAGATAAGAAATTAATTATCCACTTACTTGGGTCAAAAGCAAACCACTTTATTCCATTTCTATAATCCCACTGGAATTTGTGATGATAATTATGATAACCTTCACCAAAGGTAAACAAAGAAACAAACCAAGAATCTCTAGCTGTTGAATTAGAATCATACGGTCTAGCTCCAAAATAATGACATAAAGAATTAATAAAAAAAGTTGCATGATGAACAAGTGTAATTCTTAGAAATGTTCCCCATAAAATTGCACCTAATGGCCTTCCGTACAATAAACCAATACATAATGGTAATATCATGCCAAATAAAATACCTATATGGAAATAATATTTGTTTTGAAATTTTACAACAGATTTCTTTTCTAAATCCTTAACTCCAATTATCTTATTTTTTTCTTCAGGAGTATTTTTTAAAATCCATCCTATATGAGCATGCCAAAACCCTTCTTTTATAGAATATGGATCATTTTCTGTTTCAGGATGAGTATGATGTTTTCGATGATCAGATGACCATTTTAAAATAGTATTTTCAAAAGATAATGATCCTAAAATCATTAAGATCCATTCAATAAAATTAGTTGTTTCGTAAGATTTATGGGCAAATAATCTGTGATAACCCATCGTAATACCCATTCCAGACAAAAACCAAAAAACTAAGAGCAATAAAGGTTCCTGCCAGACTATACCATTATAATAAACATAAATACCTGTACCGACAAAACCAATTAATGGTATTATACTAAGAAAAAATACCATGTTCCAATTATAACTATTTTGTTTTTTCATAAAAAAAATATAAAATTTTTAAAAATAACAAGCAAATATAAAATTTGCGTATCATAATATCACAATAAACTATCACATTTTGTTGCCAATATAAAATCATTCTCATGCAATCCATTAATTTTATGAGTGAAGAGAATAACTATAACTGTTTTGTAATTTACATGTATATGAGGATGATGCCCTTCTTTTTCAGATAAAGCGGCTAACTTATTTACAAAATCAATAGCTTGCATATAATTCTTAAAAACATACTCCTTCCTTAATTCTTTATTCTCATTAACCTTCCACCCCTTAGATAATTCTGAAAAATAAACATTGATTTCTTGTTTATTGAGCGGTGGTATTCCTCCCTGGCAGGGTATACATGTTTTTTTGTTTAGCATAATTTTTTTACAAAAATAAACTAAAATAATAATATATTAATAAGCCTGAACTTTAAATTAATTTCTGAAATTATATCGATTTAAGTAATGCAGCAATTATTTAACTTTGATTTTCATAATATTATCATAAGCTTCTTTTATAGATAGAAATTTTTCTTCAGCTAATTTTTTAATTTCTAGACTAACATTTTGTAATTTATCTGGGTGAAACTTCATAGCCATTTTTCTATAAGCTTTTTTAATATCTTGGGGTGTTGCATGTTCGTCGATTTCTAATATTTTATACCAATTTGAAATATCAGAAGAATTATTGTTTTTTAAAAACATTGATTTTATAGATTCAAAATCATATGGGTTAATATTGAAATAAGTAGATATTTTTTTAATCAATATAATTTCTGAAGAATCAATATGATTATCAGATGCAGATACACCAAAAAGGAAATGAATTATTTGCAATCTTGATGCATGATTAACATTAGCTGTTATTTGTTGACAAACAGGTCTTAATTTTGAATCTAATGATTCCTTGTTCAACCTATTAAATATTTTAAAATATTTATTAGCTTTATGAGTACCAAAAGTTTTTACAAAAAAATTTCTTACAAATGTTAATTCAGAATCAACAATTTTACCATCCGATTTAATAACTAAAGAAGATAATATTAATAAAGAGATTTCATATGCTTGTGCATTGTTATTGTTTCCATCAAAAAAATTTTTACCTATATAATAACCAACTATTGCACCTATGGGTCCAGCTAAGAACCAGCCTGCTCCTATACCAAAATATTTACCTAATGACATAAAATTTATTTTTTAAAATTATACAACTGAATACTTGCTATAAGACCTAAAATAGAAAATAAACCAAATGGAAGATTAACATACAAATCATTAAAGACTTTAGAAGAAAAGAAGATATTATAAGACCATAAAAGGTGCCCAATAAAATAACAAATAAAAGCTATCATGAAAAGAAGTCTTATTTTTTTCATTTTATTATTTTGTTATAAACTTCTTTATAACAGTTCCATCTTCATATAAATAAAATAATACTTGTGTGTCTATTATATTATTTAATTCTCTTCCATATAAATCAAAAACCTTAACTAATTTTTTAGTATTATTTTTCTCTTCTATAGAACTTATATCTAAACATAATTGTTCAACTTCTAAACTATAATAAAAATAATAATATCCTGATTGATTAGCACTTGACCCAGTTATATTAATAATATCTCCAATATTATAAGGAAAAATTGCTCCAGAGTTATTACGGTATAATCCAGAATTATTTCCTGTAACTCCTAATTGTAAATCACTTCCAGATGGTACATTAAAATTTAAATCTAATCTTTGAGATCCAAATACAAGACTATGAGTAGTATCATCTAATACATTACCATTGATATCCCTAAGTTCAAAAGTAACCGTATTATTTGTTTCAGAATAGAATAAAGCAGATTTAATAATACAATCATCAAAAGCATCGAATATTAAATGTTGATTTCCTGAAAAATACCCGCCTGTAGAAAATGTATTATCTATCGGCCCTCCAAAAGCAACTGTTGTATTTGCTAATGGGTTATAATTAGATGCAGTTGAATTTGTACAACCAATGATTGGCAAAATACAACTACCATCATCAAAACATGATAATGGATCATAATTTAATGCAAATGGTTCTGTACATCCCGCAACATAGCAACATGTCCCATCATCAATAATAGCAACAACAGAATAATTTACAGCATTAGAATCAGTACACCCACATGCATCTCCTAATTTGTATTTATAAATATTTAAAGGATATGATGGTGGTATAGTGTTATTATTTTGTCCTAACAAAAAATAAACATCACAATCAATAACAAAATTTCCTGGTGCCCAAATAGCATCTCCAGGATGCGAAGGCAACTGAGTCCATAAATCATTTATAGGATTATATTCCCATAACTCTCCCGAATCTAAAGGACCATGATTATCTCCATCTCCACTCAGCACATAACCTTTTCCATTAAAAGAAAATTGTGTGCCTGCAACTCTAGCTTCAGAAGGAAAATCCTGCATTCTTAACCATGTGTCGCTAATAGGGTCATATCTATAAAAATCATTATATATGTACGAACTTGAAGAAGGATTACTTCCTGGTCCTGTAACACTACCGTGTCCAAAACCAACATATGCATAATTATCGATGGAAAAATAAAATGGATGATGTCGGTCATTAGCTGGAAGATCTGCTTTCTGAGACCAACTATCACTAATAATATCATACTCCCACCAATCTCCTAAATTCGCACTATTACTTCCGCAACCTACATAAATTTTCCCCCCAACATCTACCATTGCTGGATGATTTCTTCCATTAGAAGGAAAATCTGCTTTTTGATTCCAAATATCATTACTAATATCATACTCCCACCAATCATTAGGAAATGTTGAATTTGGTGTAGAACCAAAACCCATATAAGCTTTACCTCCTACTTGAAGACCATATGCATATCCTCTATCTCCTCCAGGAAAATCACTTAATTGTGTCCAGGTATCATTTGTTTTATCGTATCTATATGTATTATTAGTATTACTTCCTGTTACTACATATCCATATTCGTTATAAGAAAATGTTATAGGGTGATGAACACCAGAATAAGGAAATACACCTGATTGAATCCAATTCTGACTAAAACTAATTAATGGTAATGTAAATAAAAATAAAAATTTTATCTTCATCAAATCTTTATTTATTTCTAATAAATTCTTCATATTCTTTAAATCTATGTTCTCTAATAGGTCTAATTTCCGGCTCCGTTGAAAAAAATAATAACATACATGGTTTTATTTTTTTATAGGAGCTAACATATTTATAATGTAATAACTCATTATTTCTAATTCTTTGTTTTATTTTATTATGATATGGATACATTTATAAATATTATGCAAAATTAAATAAAATACATAAATTTATGAAGAAGAGTTACTTTTCTTTTGCTATTAAATATTTAAAATTTCTTATTGCTAACTCTTTTGGCCAAAAACCTGAACCTTGAATAACCTTATTATAATTTTTATCAATTATTACAATAGTAGGCCAATAATAATTTTCGTTACGTAATTCTACTAAATGTTTAAAAAAATTATGAAAATATGGAAGGGCAGATTCATTTGACTTTTCATTAACATAAAGACTATCATTATATAATATTGGTTTTTTACTTTTACCATTTATCATTACTGGTAAAAAATTATGATTAATCAAATTTACAACCTCTAAATCTTTAAATGTTTGCGTTTTCATCTTCTCACAAAATTCACACCCATCCCTATAAAAAAATAGCAATATATATTTATTTTCTTCTTTCAAAAGATATTCAGCTTGTGGTAATTTAATCCAATTAACTGAATTGTTATCTATTTCATTTGAAAATATATTATTATTATTTTGACCCAAACAAAATATTGGTAAAAGAAAATAAAATAATAGTATATCTTTATATTTCATTAAATTATTTTGCACTTTTTAAAAGCGGTTTAATTTTATTAAATCCATTTAATAGAGCCTGTGTCAGATGATCAATATCTGATTTTATTAATGCTGTAGAGAGCATGCAAGTACAAGTATTCATTAAAAGTATTTTTTCTTCTATAAATAAATAGTCTAATAGTTCTTTGATAATCTTCTTAGTATTTGAATCTTGATAAGATTCTCTAAAATTTCTAGGAGGGTGCTCTTGAAAGTGTATTCTAAACATAGATCCCATACCTGTAATACATGCTGGTATATCTGCTAGTATAATCGCTTCATTTATTTGTTTTTTAGCTAAGAAAGTAAGATTATTTAAATCATTCACAGCATGCTTGTCAAACATTTTCATAGCGACATAACCTGCGGTAGTTGAAATAGGATTAGCTGAAAAAGTTCCGGAATGCGGGTGTTTTAAAGATTTTTCTCTAGGGTCCAAAACCTTCATAATTTCTGATTTTCCTGCTATTGCTCCTATCGGAAAACCTCCACCAATAATTTTTCCCATAGCTGTCAAATCTGGTGTTATATTATATATCTCTTGTGCCCCTGAATAATAAGCTCTATACGATACAACTTCATCAAAAGCTAAAACAACATGATTTTTTCTTGTCCAATGATAAATAGCATCTATATATTCTTTAAATGCTGGAACTAAACCAACTCTGTGAGGAACAAGATCAATTAAAACACAAGCAATTTCAGCTGCATGTTTATCAAGAATATCAAGTGTTCGTTTTATATCATTAAATGGAAATATAATTACATCTTTTAAAACACTCTTCGGTGTAGAATCTACAACTTGTGTAGGGCTTGGATTATTCACATCACCCCAATTTGTTGGATTTGATGATTGACTAATTTCTGCATAATCGTATGTACCATGATATGTTCCTTCAGCTTTAGCAATTTTTGTTCTACCAGTATAAGCTCTAGATGCCTTAATCATTGTCATAACTGCTTCTGTACCAGAATTGACAAATCTTATTTTTTCAAATCCATTTGTTCTATTATTTAATAATTCGGCATAATTAATTTCTATTTCTGAGCCCATTGTATATGCTGTTCCTTTATAAATTTGTTTAACAACAGTATTTATAATTTCAGGGTGTGAATGCCCATGAATTAAAGAGGACATATTGTTTGCAAAATCTATTCTTTTTGTACCATCAACATCTGTAATATATGCCCCTTTTGCTTCAGATGCATATAATGGATGAGGATCTCTGTATATAGTGTTTCTACTTAATCCTCCAGCAAGAACTTTTATTGCTCGATTATATAATTTTTCACTTAAAATATTTTTACTTGTTCGTGAATTCATTATAAATTAATTTAAAAATTTATGATTTTGTATCAATACTTAAATTATTAAAAAAAATAAAATTAATTCTATTATGATTTTCAAATTTCAACTAATACAATGAAATAATTTTTCTCTAAAAAATACTAGACAAAAGGTTTTATATAAACAACAAGCTTTAATCTACAATTATCTTCTGTGTAACAGACCCATCTTTATAGAAAAAATACATTGGGATATTTCTAGAAAAATCTTTAACTTCTCTTCCTAAAACATCTGTCACTCTTATAAGTTTTTTAGCCTCGATAATATCATTTATACTATTTGTAAAATATGTTACATCAAAACAAGACAATTGAGAAATACAATTATTTGCGTCTACAACTGTAACGCAGTAAGTACCATTAATAGTAGGTGTAATAGAAGATCCTGATATACCTGAATCCCATACGTAAGTATATGGTGGTGTACCTCCAATAACATTAGCATTCCATTGATATGTATTGTTTTGGCTCTGTGAAAAAGTTACTTCTGGATTTCCTGTAATCTGTAAATCAAGAGCTACTATACTATCACAACCTGATATATTAGTATAAATTATCTCAACATATTCTGTGTTAACTCTAACATTACTATCAATAGGCCATAAATAACTTTCGCAATGTTGTTCACTATACAAAACAGAGGGAGAACTATAATTAATTGTTAAATCTAGAGAGACAATGCTATCACATCCTTGTGAAGAAGGTAAAGTATCGATATATAAACCTGTCGTATCATATATTATTCCCTGCCACTCATATTGATCACATTGACTAATTACTAAATTATCTGAAAGACCTACTTTTAAATCTAATGTGTATGTTGAATCACAACCATTGGAAGCAACATTTGAATAAAAATACATACCTGTCTGTGTAATTGTATCAATTAAAATAGTATCAATATACCAATAGAAAGTATCACAAACCATTTTAATTTCAAAATCTTGAAAACTATTATTAACGCTTAAATCAATTATAACACTACTATCGCATCCTAAAGATGACTCAAAAATAATATTATAAACTCCACTAGTATCATAATTAATTCCATTCACATTAAAAGTATCACAAACAGTTTCAAAAATAGTGTCAAGCATAGTGTAAGTAGGATTTACTGACAAATTAATAATTGCTGTTGAATCACATCCATGAATTGAGGTTAAGTTTTGTGTATAAGTACCACTTATGGAATAGCTATTGCCAGAAGATTGAAAAGAAGTGTTATCACAAATTGAAGTATCAATATTTATATTTATAGATGTATATATAATTAAATCTAAAAACACTATACTATCACATCCATTTATATTATTGTAACTATTGGAATATACTCCAGAATTTATATAACTTATGCCATCCCATAAATAAGAATCACAGGCTGAATTTTGTAAAAATACTGTATCATTACTGTTAATTGTAAGATCAACATATACTAAACTATCACATCCATTTAAGTTTTGTAAATTATAAATATATGTCCCTCCGATATGTAAAGTATCTCCATTTATAATAAGAGAATCACCATAACAAATCGAATAATCTACATTTACTATATTACTGTAATTGCAAAGAGTACTATCACTAACAACAGCTAAAGAGTCAAAATTACATGCCAGAGTATCCATGCAACCAGTAATTGGTCCATTAACAATAATTAATCCTTTCATATCCTGATTAGCATGGGGCTGACAAATGTAATAATATGTTCTAGCTGTATCAGCAACAAAAGTAGCTGTAGCTCCATAAGGAATATTTATACCCCAAGCAATGGGATTAGTTGCTAAACTTGCTATCCAAGCTGATTCAGAAACTTCTACAGCATTATGCATTGAACTAAGCTGAAATATAACTGTATCTCCTATATTACAGGTTATTGTATCAGGAACAAACTGCATTGTTGAATCATCAGTTGTAATTAAATATTGACCGAAACCTAAAAAAGGTAAACATACTAATGTAAGTAATAATTTTTTCATATTTTTTATTCTATAACTATTTTTTTCTCTACCCTACCATCTTGGTAAAGATAAAAAATTGGTTTATTTGTATTGTAATCTATTTCTTTTCCTAGAACATCTATAATTTTAACTAATTTTTTTTCTTTATTATTTTCTTCAATTGAGGATACAAATATAAAAACAGATTCTGAAATAGTATCACCAATGCAATTATTATTTGTTTCAATAACAGATATATAATTATTACCAAAACCATTCCAAATAACATCCACGCTATTTGTTCCCTGACCTGTTTGAACTGTACCTTGAGATAGTTCCCATTGATATGTTGAGCCTGTTGTTGGTGAGACTGTATAAGTATAAGTATTAAATTGAGTTGGGCTAGTTGCACCTGTAATTGATGAGGTGTTTATTTGGTTGAACACTTCAAAATCATATGAGGGAGATGAGGTTCCCTGACAACCAGAAGCATCAATTACATCTACAGAATAAATTCCTAAGCTATCAACTGTAATTTGCTGTGTAATCTCTCCAGTATTCCATAAATAAGATGTATAATTTCCTGCATCCAAAATAACCACACCATCAGGATTACAAAGAGAATCTTCTGCAGATGCAGAGATTATTACATTAAATGCCCCTGTTCCAGCTACTATATTAAGTGTATCTGAAGTGGCTGTACAACCAGTGGGATAAGTGACAACACAATAGTAGGATCCTGGATTGTTAATAAGATAAGTTGGTGCATTTGCTGCAAATAATTGAAAAGGATTAAACCATTGATATGAAGCATATCCACTAGCTACGCTTGCTGTAACAGGTCCGTTACATAAAGACAACCCTGTTGAATTTGCTATTATTGAGTTAGGTGAAATATCAATTGTTGTTGTGTTAGAAACTCCTGTACAGCCATTAGCATCTGTAACTGTTAAAATATAATTTCCTGTATTAAAAGTTGTAATAGAAGAACTATTTTGTCCTGTATTCCAGCTATATTGATTAAACCCAAGCGGACCATCTATAACTACACTATCACCTTGACATATAAATACAGAATCTGGTGTAGATAAGTTAACTGGTATTGTTCCTTGGTGTATTGTTATTGGAGGTGATGTGCAATTAGTAGAATTTGGAGTAGTACAAATAACAGAGTAAATTCCTGCAGTTGTAACATTTAATGTATTTGAATTTCCACCAACATTCCAATTGTAAGATGAAAAACCTATTGGCGCTGTTAAAACTAAAGGGCCATTACATAAAGATATTCCTGTTGTACTAATTGCTGTGTTTATAACATTAATTGTCATTGTATCATAATATGTTGTTCCATTACAATCTAATACGGCACAAATATCTGTAGTTTGACTTGGGGAATAAAATAAAGTATCCCCTGAACCTATAAATTGACCTAATCCTATATCATACCAAGCAGAACCACTCCCATAATGAACTGCTCCATTAAAACATCTTGGTGAAAAAGCAAACCAATCAGTATTACTGCCTCCATAACCTTCTGTAATAGTAATATTAGGATCCGAAGCCCAAGTTGATACT
>MDSV01083077.1_pt1 | contig 13048 bp, 10 predicted proteins | sample 810851 | NCBI WGS metagenome assembly MDSV01 (sample SAMN05326640, study PRJNA326480) | marine metagenome | isolation source: seawater | place: Atlantic Ocean: North East | collected 2012 | reverse complement strand
TATCTTTTATATAAATTGTTTTATCTGTACCTAATCCTTGCTCAAGTTCTGACAACATATCTGACAGACTGCGTGCATGACGAGGCTGCTTTTTCCTTGCCTTGCTCATAACGTACTAACAAATTTTGGGCGGTTTTAGTTCCTTATGTAAGGCTGTTAGATTCTTTGTGAAAAAAAAGGGTGCTGAAAACAGCACCCTTTTACCCTCTATTCCCCAGACGGAGAAAAGTTATTTTACTGACAGCTTAGGCATTCCTCATAATCGTTGCCGCTTGCTGTATTCGCAGCCTCTAAGGCATCATTTGCCTGTGTACGTTTCCAGCTGGCATCAGATTCAGCACGTTGGATCGAACGAGAACGGCAGTAATAAAGTGACTTAACGCCTTTTTTCCATGCCATGTAGTGAATCTCGTGAAGATCTTTCTTATGAACATCGGCTGGTAAGAAGATATTGAGTGACTGCGCTTGGCAGATGAACGGCGCACGGTCACCAGCATGCTCAATCAACCATCTTTGGTCTAATTCGAACGATGTTTTAAACACATCTTTTTCTTCTTGTGTCAAAATATCTAAATGCTGAACAGAGCCTTCATTGGTATAAACAGATGACCATACCTCTTCAATTTCTTCTTCTGTTAGGTTTTTGCTTTCCAAAACATTTTGCAGATATTTGTTTTTAACAGCAAAAGAGCCAGACAGAGTTTTATGTGTGTACGCATTCGCCGCAATTGGCTCAATTCCTGGAGACGCACCACCGCAAATAATTGAGATAGACGCTGTTGGCGCAATCGCAATTTTGTTCGAGAATCGTTCCATTACACCGTAATCAGCCGCATCAGGACAAGCGCCTTTTTCATGGGCTAGTTTCACAGAAGCATCATCGGCTTGGCGTTTAATATGTTGGAAAATACGACGGTTCCAAACTTTCGCCATCACTGATTCCATGGGAATCATTTTTGATTGGAAGAAAGAGTGTAAGCCCATTACACCAAGACCAACTGAACGCTCACGCATCGCTGCATATTTAGCATTGGCAAAGTCATCTGGTGCTTTTTTGATGAAGTCTTCTAAAACATTATCAAGTAAACGCATGATGTCTTCAATGAATGTTGGGTGATCTTGCCACTCGTCAAATTTCTCTACATTCACAGATGATAAACAGCAAACAGCTGTCCGTTCTTTACCCTCAGGATCAATTCCTGTTGGCAATGTAATCTCTGAACAAAGATTAGACATTTTTACAGATAGACCAGCCATTTTGTGGTGATCTGGAATGGCTTTGTTTACATGATCAATATTTAGGATGTAAGGTTCGCCTGTTTCGATACGTGTTGTTAATAGACGAATCCAAAGGTCACGTGCTTTCACACGATCCATAACAGTATTGTCATGTGGTGAGCGTAATGCCCATTCATCATCTGTTTCAACGGCACGCATAAAGCTGTCATTAACCACAACACCATGGTGAAGGTTAAGTGCTTTACGATTCGGGTCACCGCCTGTTGGACGACGAAGCTCAATAAATTCTTCAATTTCTGGGTGCCAGATCGGCAAGTACACCGCCGCAGAACCACGACGTAAAGAGCCTTGAGAAATAGCGAGTGTTAATGAGTCCATCACACGGATGAACGGAATAATTCCAGATGTTTTACCGTTACGACCTACTGATTCACCAATAGAGCGGACATTGCCCCAATATGAGCCAATGCCACCGCCACGTGCTGCTAGCCAGACATTTTCATTCCATAGTTCAGCAATACCGTTCAGTGAGTCTTGGCATTCGTTTAAGAAACATGAGATGGGTAGACCACGGTTCGTGCCGCCATTTGATAGAACAGGTGTTGATGGCATGAACCATAAATTAGACATGTAATCATAAAGGCGTTGTGCGTGTGCATCATCATCGGCATAAGCACGTGCTACACGGGCAAACATATCTTGAGGATTTTCTTCAGGTAATAAATAGCGGTCATAGACTGTCGCTGTACCAAATTCGGTGAGATTGTCATTACGTGTTAAATCAACCTTGATTCTCGGTCCAGTTTCACTCTGAACTATTTTATTATCTAACATGTATGTCTCCTTTTACCCGCTTTATACGACGCTGCGCTCACTATCACAGCTTTATTGATTATTATGGTATGCGATTTGTGCTTTTCTGAGGCGAAAAACACAATGTTTAGTGGTGCCTACTCATTTAGGGTACTAGATATCGTATGCCGTGCAATAGGAAAAAACACCTAAAAACATCCATCCACAGCGTGTATAAGTGTAAAATTTATAAAAAAATCAGTCGGTTGAAACCATGATGATAGAGTTATACAGCATCAAAATAATTGTGAAAAAAAACATAAATTTTTTTCTTGAATTTTTTCATTTGAGAAGCTTTTGGCGATTCTTTCGTGTTTGCGATATATAATTGCGCCAAAATTGTGGCAAAGAGACGAATCGCTATTTTCTGAGTCGCTTTTAAGAAGACAGTCCGTCAGGCGTATTGATAAGAAAATCAACATTGTCTTGTAGGGCGATGTCCTTTTCAAAAGTGGCAATATGGAAGGCTGCCTCACCCTTATTAATAAGCGGTGTAGTCGCTTGGCCGATAATGATGCCTGTTCGTTTTGCTTCAATGTCATGTTTGATGCGACCGAAAGGGTCTGAAATTTGCCCTAAAATCTCCCCTTTTTTAACACGACGACCAAGATGTTTGTGTATTGATAGAATGCCACTTTGTGGCGCACGGATCCAATGACTGTCACGGGCAATAAAACTTTTACGAGGCGTAAAGGGGTTAACAAAACGCACTAACATACCAATGTCACGCATCACAGATAGAATGCCATGGACGCCAATATTAATGGCATTTTCGTTAAAGCGGGTAGCTTCACCCGCCTCATATAAGAGTGTGGGAATACCGCAATTATGGGCGGCTTCACGTAATGAACCCTCACGTAAATCTGAATTGAGTATAACAGGAACACGAAAGGCTTGTGCCATTTCCATGACAGTAGGATCTTCAAGACAGCCACGAATTTGTGGTAAATTAGATCGGTGGATGGCTGCGGTATGGAGGTCAATACCATGTGTTGATTTTTTAACCACTTCTTCCATGAATACATAGGCAAGTTGCGCAGCCATAGAGCCATCTGCACTACCGGGGAAAAAACGATTTAGATCACGTCTATCGGGTAAATATCTACTTTTATTATTAAAGCCAAAGACATTAACAATTGGTACCGCTATGAGTGTTCCTTTAATCTTGTTAAGAGCTTTGTCGGCTAAAAGACGGCGAATAATTTCGACACCATTTAGTTCATCGCCATGAATGGCCGCACTCACGAAAAGCGTTGGGCCATCTTCAGTACCTCGAATGACCTCAATCGGCAGCATCAATTTGGTAAAATCATAGAGCTGAGCAACCTCCAAAGAGAACGATTTACGAGACCCTGCGGCTATTTTTTGACCACCAATGACAAGGGGCTTTACCATGTGAGACGCTTCTATCCTTTGTTGCTGTCATCTATCGTATCTGAACCTACTTGTTTTTCCAAATACTCAATCATCATTGTCGCAATGTCTAAACCAGATGTCGCTTCAATGCCTTGAAGACCAGGAGAAGAGTTTACTTCTAGGATCATTGGCCCACGATCAGAGCGGATAATATCGACCCCAGCTACTTGTAAACTCATCGCTCGAGCACCAGCGAGGGCTAGTTTTCGTTCTTCATCTGTTATTTCTACGTTTATACCTACTCCGCCACTATGCAAATTAGAACGGAAGTCACCGTCTTGGGCTTGGCGCATCATTGTAGCGACAACATCATCGCCAATAACAAAGCAACGAATATCAGCACCTTTTGACTCTTTAACAAATTCTTGTACCAAGAAATGGGCATTAAGACCACGAAAGGCATCAATAACACATTGTGCCGCTTTGCGTGTTTCTGCCAAAACAACACCTTTACCCTGTGCCCCTTCAAGTAATTTAATAATAAGAGGCGCACCACCAACCATTTCAATCAACTCATCAACATGGCTTGTCGAATGGGCAAAGACTGTTGTTGGCATACCAAGCTTTTTCTGAGAGAGAATTTGGTGTGCGCGCAGCTTATCACGGGCACGGGTAATGGCCAGTGAACCATTGAGTGCATAAACGCCAGCCATCTCAAATTGACGCACCGTTGCAGTACCGTAGAATGTGACACTTGCGGCGACACGTGGAATTACGGCATCAAAATCTAGTACCTCGTCTTCATAGTGATATTCAGGTTTTGTCGAGTTGATCCGCATAAAACCTTTCAGCACGTCAATGACTTTAACCTCATGTCCACGGGCTAACGCTGCTTCAGCAATACGCTTTGTCGAATATAGTTCTTTATTCTGTGATAAAACACCGATTTTCATGTGTAGTCTCCTCCCATATAAAAGTAAGGCAATACAGCTATAAGGAAACCCACTCTTCCGCAAGGAAAAAATAAGATGGTAACCGATACAAATATGCTAGGCTCTATGTCATGGGTTTTGGTCAGTTCTTAAAAAAATCATTTATAGATCCTTTTTCTTCGATGGAGCGTGCCATGCTCTATCTTTGTGCTTTCTTAGGCGCCTTTGGGTCGTATGGTTTATTGATCTATCTGGCCTTTGATTACACGCATGACAATCTGACCCCCGTTGTAAGTTTCTTTATGAGTAAGATAGTCCTCTCTCATATTGTCATTGCGCCGATTATTCTTATTCTGATCCGTCGTTATTTAAATGGGTTTGTTTTTGCAGGTCTAAATGTGTTGCAATGGGCTGGTATGGCAGGCCTAGCCTTTGCGATTGGCTTTATTAATCCGTTGGATCCCGTTCATACATTTCTTATTGGTTTGGTCATTTCAATGATTACCGAACCATTTTTTGCCGTTTATCAAATGATGATGATTAGATTAACTACGGATAAAAATCGTGGCCATGAAGTGAGCATGGCAGAGCTTAGTTTAAAGGTGGGTATTGTGTCAGGTAGTATCGCCGCTGGTTTTATGCTGACCTATTTACCTGGTATTGTGTTTCTCATTTTCTCGGCTATTTGCCTAATCATTCCAACCTTCCTTTTGGCAGGCATGTTCATGCAAAAGCAAAATATGGATGATAAATTAACTTTCATGGAAACGGCTGGTATGCCGATGGAACAAAGCGGTACTGTATTAGTGGCAGATCGACATGTTTCCTTCTTAGCGCCCTTTAAGTTATTGTTTAAAGATATACCGATCACTTTGTTGACAATTCTACAAGGCGGGATGTCGGCTCTGGTGACAATATATGCACCCATCTGGCTAAAATTTGTTGGGTTCTCAGCCCTTGCCACCTCTCTTGTGTTGGGAATGCAGATCACGGCTCGTTTCTTTGTCGGGCCTTTAACGGGCTGGCTTTACGAAAAGGGTAAGGGACAAGAACTATTCATGTCATCTCTTATTTTTAGTGCGAGTTGGATATTGTGGTTAGTCCTTCCGCCTGAAACAGCTTTTGTTGGCTCGGTTGTGCTGTGGGCAATTTACACGCATATGATGAATGTCGGTTTAGATGGGCGTTGGTATGCAGGCAAGACCCTTGAAGGGATGGCGTGTCGAGAAGTGTGCTTTGGAATCGGTCGTTTGGCTTTATTAGTTGGGCTTATTCCCCTTCTCAATATTTCATTCCTTATCTTTTTCTTGGGCTCTGCTGCGGTTGGTTTGCTGTTCTTTCTTATCGCCCTATCATTGGATACAAAAAGGAATGTCGTGAAAGAGTAAATTATGAGGTTGGGCGCATTTTTAAAGAAATCTTTTATTGATCCTTTGATGTCGATGGAGCGTAGTATGCTCTATATATGTGCCTTTATGGGGTCGTTCGGCTTTTATGGTTTGCTTATATATTTGGCATTTGACTACACAGATAGTGATCTGACACCTGTTATTAGCTTCTTTATCGCAAAATTTGGGTTCTCTAACATCTTTGTCGCACCATTTATTTTGATGTTGATACGGCGTTATATGAATACAGCAGTCTTTGCTATGTTGACTGTGATGCAGTGGATTGGTTTGGTGTTGTTGTTTTTATTTAGCACAACTTCTGGTGACCCAATACTTACCTTTTCTGTCGGGGTTATCGTCTCGTTTATTACTGAGCCCTTTTATGCCATTTATCACATGATGATGATCCGCTTGACCACTGATGAAAACCGTGGCCATGAAGTGAGTATGTCAGAACTTAGTTTAAAAGTTGGTGTTGTCGCAGGGTCAATGGCGGCAGGGTTTATGCTGACTTTCCTGCCAGGGATTGTTTTTTTAATTTTTGCAGGCATATGTTTGATCTTACCAGCGGTTATATTGGCGGCGATGTTTATTCAATCTCAAGATATGGATGCTAAGCTTAGCTATATGGCACAAGCAGGCATTGATATGAAACCCTCAGCGATGATGCTTGTGGCTGATCCAAAAGCTTCTCTCGTAGCACCTTATGCCTTGATGATTAAAAGTGGTTCTTTATCTGTTTTGACAATGTTGCAAGGCGGCATGAATGCCTTAGTCAGCTTTTATGCGCCTATTTGGCTTAAAATTTTAGGGTTTTCTGCTCTTATGACGGGGTTCTTGATGGGTATGCAAGTGGTGGCTCGTTTCTTTGTCGGCCCGATTTCTGGATTGCTTTACGAAAAGGGTAAGGGGCATGAGTTGATGTTGGCGGGTCTTATCTTTGTGATTGGTTGGCTTGTTTGGTTGTTTTTGCCCTATCCCGTTGCGTTTACGACATCTGTCATTTTATGGGCAGTGTACACGCATATGATTAATGTTGGGATAGATAGTCGTTGGTATGCTGGTAAAACATTAGAGGGCATGGCTTGTCGAGAGATTTGTTTCGGCGTAGGGCGGTTAATTTTACTACTTGTCTTGATACCGCTGTTATATATATCTCCCTTAGCATTTTTTATGGGGGCGATTATAACGGGCTTAGTTTTTCTTATTTTATCTGTGATGGTCGAGACGTGATTTATTTCTCGGCGATATAACGAGAGTTCTCATTTGGGATTTCACCAACATAGTTTTCAATCATAAATTTAGCGGCCTCTTTTGTGCTTTTGGGAAATAAGCGCAAAGATAATTCTATTTTCGCTAGTGCTGCTGATAAGGTCATATATAAAGGCGTGATACCAACGGCAAGCATATGATGAACAGAAGGATATGTAGCTTTGAGCTCCGCACCTACAGGGCTGACAACATAGACATTCAAGCGCCGTTTTTTAGCGATAGGCATGATGATATCAATGACGGCTTCATCCGCCGTATTGCCACCATAAGAGTATAAAATGACGGCTTTTATATCTTTGTGGCGCATTTGTTCTTCAACAACATTCGGGTTTAAGCCAAGATAAGATTTAACAACCAAAGTATGGCTGTAATTGCCATCCCATATCTTAGGGACAAAAGCTTCTGTGCGTCTAGGCTTAAGCCATGAGGCTAATTTAACGGGATATTCTAAGCGGTCGAAACGAGCGACATATTTATGTAAGGGTGCGCCAAATGCATTTGCCTGTGTGCCATCAATTTTTTCAGCAGCAGTCGCTAGGACTGCATGATCGCCGATAACAACAACGACCTCGGCCATATTGCAATCATACAAAGATTCGAGTGTGTATAAGGCATTGCGAACGTTGTCTGCGGCATCGTTCAGCGGTTCTTGGATCGGTTTTTGTGAGCCTGTATACACAATGGAGAATTGTAGTCCTTGTCCCATCATGATTGAAATAGCGGAGGATGAATAAGTCATAGTGTCTGTACCATGTAGAATCAGAAATCCAGCGAAGGCGATTTGAGCATTGTTCCAAATATAAGACATGATGATAGCAAGGTCACGCACATGACTATAATTCATTTGGGGGCTGTCTATTTTAAAAGCGTCAAAGCCTTTAACGACAAATTTTTCCTGCAAGGTAGGGTCAGTTCTTTTCATGATGTCATCAAAATCAAGATCAGGTAGCCATTTACCATCTTCAGTAATTTTCATTGAGATAGTGCCGCCTGTGCCAACGGCTACGACAAGTTTTTGGTCACGTAATTCACGGATGGGGACAGCATTAAGGTCTTCGACAAACGCCAAAACGTCTTTGGCTTTTACATGTGTTAGTCGAGATAGATCATCACCTTTATATAATTTCATATTTTTGAGAGTAACTTAATTTAAAAATGTATCAACTAAATCTACCGTTGAGTCTTTGTTTAAATGTTTAAAATTTTTCTTCAGCCAATTTTGTGTCTCGACATAGCCACGATTACGAAGATCAGTAAGAAAGTCCCAACTGGTATCGAATTTTGAGGCGATTGATAAATCTTTCAGTGTCTCATCAGCACGAATAGAATGTAATAAAATATCTCTATACTGATCTTTAAATTCATCTTTAATCATATCGCCGTGAATGAGTTTTTTAACAAAGGCAATGGAGCGTAATTCCTTTATAAGAGAGGAATTAAACGTCACTTCATTAATGCGGTTATGGATATCAATAGCGGTACGTGGGATTTCGTTTCGTACGATGGGATTAATATGAGCGATTAAAATATCACGGCTTTTCACATTGTAAAATAGTGGGAAAAGCGCTGGGTTGCCCATATAACCGCCATCCCAATAGGCTTCGCCATCAATCTCAACGGCTTGAAACATATAAGGAAGCGAGGTTGAAGCGATAACCACGTCTTCATCAATCTCTTTATTTTCAAATATTTTGACCTGACCGTTGCGGACATTGGTTGCGCTGATAAAAAGTTTTTCGTTACGACAATTATGGAGCGCATCAAAGTCAATCACATCCTTAATAATGTCTCTGAGCGGATTGTAATTAAGTGGATTAAACTGATACGGTGAGACAACATGCGTTAAGCTCTCGAACATTGAGAAACCAATGCTTTCAGACATATCCCATTCAGCCATGAGAGGGTTGAGTTGAAAGGCCTGATCCAGCGGATTTTTGCGAATAGGGTTAAAGACTTGGCCGTAATCACTAATCGCACCCCATAATTTTTCTAAATTATCTTTAGCCCCTTGTCGGCCATTTTTTAGTTTGCCGCTGGCATAAGCACAAGCGTTCATTGAGCCTGCAGAGGTCGCTGAGATACCTTCAATATCAATACGCTCGTCGTCATTTAGCGCATCTAATATACCCCATGTATAAGCACCATGTGAGCCGCCACCTTGAAGGGCTATGTTAATGGTCTTAACGCTCACAGTTTTTCACCTTTGGTGAGTTTAGGGAGATTGCCCATATGCCCCATGGCTTGACGCATAAAAAGCTGTTTAGCGGGTTTGAAATGACGTACAGCTTCTAAGCCTATATTGCGGATCAAACGTATCGCAGGATTATCATTGGAGAACAGCTTATTCAGGCCATCTGTTGCCATGCCCATCATACGGTTATCATTTTTGCGCCATGTCTGATAGCGATTAAGAATATCTGTATGGCCGATATCTTGTCCTAATTTTGTGGCATCAACGACACATTCAATGAGGGCGGCGACATCACGCAAAGACATATTGAGCCCTTGTCCAGCGATAGGGTGCATAACATGCGCTGCCTCGGCAATAAGCACAGCACGTTTACCAATGTAGTAATCGGCATGTGAAAAGCTGAGCGGATATGAGAAGCGTTGGCCTGTCTCAAGCACTTGGCCGAAATAGTCACCAAAGCGGGTTTGAACAGCGGCTAAGAAACTTTCATCATCTGCGTTAAAAAAATGTGAGTCGCCGTGCTCTGACCAAACGACAGATGATCTATATTGCCCGTCTTCAGTGCTGGTCATTGGTAAAATCGCAAAGGGCCCTTGAGCGCGGAAATGTTCGACAGCAATATTGTCATGTGGTTTTGTATGTGTAACCCAGAAGACAATGGCGGATTGACCGTAACTCCAAGATTTGGAAGGGATGTCAAGGGCGTGACGTGTGGGTGAGTTTCGACCATCTGCGCCGATAATTAGCTTGGATGTATAGTTGTTCTTAGCTGTTTTGACAGTTGCGCTATTAATATCAAAGATAAAGTCTGTGGCGGCCATACCGTCTTTATAGGTCAGATTTTTCGTATTTTGCGCTGTGCGTATAAGGTGTTGGCGTAAGATCAGATTATCTACGATCCAGCCAAAGGAGCGGCCTTCTACTTCTTCTGATAGAAATCGTAGAAGTGTAGGCGTTTTACTGTCACGAATATGAATATCTTTGATTGGACAGGCATCTTTTTCAAGGTCTGACCACAATCCGCCGCTTTCAAGTAGAAGCTTTGAACCATAAGAAATAGCTGTCGTGCGCCCATCATGCGAAGCTGTTAAGACATCTTTGGCTTTTTGTCCATCAAGACATAGTACTTTAAAATTATATTGAGCTAATAAAATAGCGGCTGTAAGTCCTGCTAAACCACCGCCAACGACAATAATATCAAAATCCGTTTTCATGATGCTAGTAATCTATCGCATAAAATGAAAAAAGCCAGCGATAAGCTGGCTTTTTTGAAATCATTAATGCGGTATGCTTATGCTACTGGCGCATCAACTTTTGCAGGCAGATCAGCAACAACGGGATCATCATCTAACATTTCGATCATACCGGTTGGTTGAATAGCAAAATTAGCAATGAACAGCGCATTAGAATAATAAACGATACCGTCACACATATAGTGACCATCTTCATTCTTACCTTCATAAGTCGCAGGACGAATAGCGCCTTCAATCGCTTTTAAAGAACCTTCATCAAGTTTTGCGGATGGTAAATAAGGATTGTCCATATCTTCAACAATCAAGAATGGTCCTTCTTCGCCACGAACGAAAAAGCAGAAGAAACGTAAATAGTCTAAAACATTATCTTCTGTCACCTTAATAGGCGCAACTTCATTTACTTCGTGGATGGGCGGACTTGTGCCATTTAGACGGTATAGTTGACCTTCACGGGCTAAATAATAAACAACAAGGCCTTTTTTCTCCCATGCATCATCTTGAACACGGATAAGGACAATATTTTCATAGAAGGGTAGCTGGCGCCAAGAAACATTTGTCGTATCGACAGACGCTTTATGTTTGCCGTCAATCGGATCAACCTGTTCAATAAAGCCTTCTTTTTCTTCGCCCGTAACTTTGACCCAGTTTTTATCTGTATACATGAAGTGATATCCTTTTTTAATCTATTGTGAACATAGTAGGCGATTGCCTGTAAGAGATAAACCCCTATTTGATCCCCTTCGGTAGTTCTAAAACAAAAAAGTTAGTGAAAGATTAATGAGCGGTTTAATTTTTTTTAAATTTTCATTGCTGTTTAAATGCAGATTGATTATTGAATATTTGGATGGTGAGCCTATACTGTTCTCATCGAAAAAAATAACGTAAAAGAAAAAATATGATTAAAACCTTTCTGACTGTGCTTTTCACGACATTCATTGCTTCATTGCCAGCGGCGGCACAAGCCCCTGTTAACTGGGGAATGGATCTGCAAACAAGCTTTTCGCCCGTTAAAGAGCGGATGCATGATTTTCATACAATGCTTTTATATATCATTACGGCAATTGTTTTATTCGTCTTGTTTCTTTTATTATATGTGATTTTTCGCTTTAACAAAAAGGCCAATCCAACCCCTTCTAAATTTACGCATAACACATTGATTGAAGTGGTTTGGACAGCTATTCCTGTGATTATCTTAATGGTTATTGCTGTGCCATCATTTAAATTATTATTTTACGGTGATCGTACACCAGATCCTGAGATGACTTTAAAAGTAACGGGGTATCAGTGGTATTGGGGTTATGAATATCCTGATTTTGGCGATATTAGTTTTTCTTCATATATGATTCCTGATGATGAAATTAAGGAAGGTCAGTTGCGACTTCTTGAGACAGATAAAGCAGTTGTATTGCCTATTGAGACAAATATTCAAATTCTTGTGACAGCTGCCGATGTGCTTCATTCATTCGCTATGCCAGCTTTTGGCGTTAAGACTGATGCAGTACCAGGCCGTTTGAATGAGACTTGGACTTATATTGAAAAAGAAGGCACCTATTACGGCCAATGTTCAGAGATATGCGGGACTAATCACGCCTTTATGCCAATTATGATTAAGGCTGTCAGTAAAGAGGACTTTGCGGCTTGGGTTAAAGAGCAGGGTGGTACGATGCCTGCCGACAAATCAGCCAATGATAACGACAAAGAAGCAGGCGATGACGAGCACGCTTCTATTGAGGCGGATATAGCCGCTTCTCTACACGAATAAATAAAGGGAAAAAACATGTCTGAAACAGCTACACATATACACGATTCACATGATGACCATGAACATAGCCATGTTCCAGGTTTTTTCACTCGCTGGTTTTGCTCAACAAATCATAAAGATATCGGTACGCTGTATATCATCTTTGCAATTGTAGCAGGACTTATTGGCGGTGCTTTATCAATGGTTATGCGTGCTGAGCTGCAAAGTCCAGGTGTGCAGTTTTTAACAGATGCAGCAGGTAATCCTGATGGACATTTGTGGAATGTTATTATTACTGCACATGGCCTGATTATGGTTTTCTTTGTGGTGATGCCAGGGTTAATTGGTGGTTTTGGTAACTGGTTTTTGCCATTAATGATTGGTGCGCCAGATATGGCTTTCCCACGTCTTAATAATATTTCTTTTTGGTTGTTGGTGCCTGCTTTGTTGCTGCTTATTTTATCAGCTGTTATTGGGGGTGGTGCAGGAACAGGTTGGACAATTTATCCTCCTTTATCTTCATCTTTAGGGCATCCCGGTGCGTCCGTCGATATGGCAATTTTTGCGCTTCACCTAGCGGGTGCAAGCTCAATTTTGGGTGCAGCAAATTTCATTACAACAGTCTTTAATATGCGTGCCCCAGGCATGACATTGCATAAAATGCCGCTATTTGTTTGGGCTATGCTTGTGACAGCGTTTTTGCTTGTCTTGGCGGTACCTGTATTGGGTGGTGCGATCACGATGCTTTTGACAGATCGTAATTTTGGTACAACATTCTTTAACCCTGAAGGGGGTGGGGATCCATTATTATTCCAGCACTTATT
>MDSV01207085.1_pt1 | contig 13049 bp, 10 predicted proteins | sample 810851 | NCBI WGS metagenome assembly MDSV01 (sample SAMN05326640, study PRJNA326480) | marine metagenome | isolation source: seawater | place: Atlantic Ocean: North East | collected 2012 | reverse complement strand
TGATTAAGTACATTTTTATTTAACGGCATAGATTTTAAAATCCTATTACGCTCTAGGCTTAATGCGAATAAGTACTTCAAAAGATTTCTTTCTTTGAGGGAATCCGAACACATTTCCGAATCATAAAGTGAGATAAATAAACTCTCAGCTGAAAGCTTTCTCTCCTCCTTTGAAACTATCTTTTTTTTACATGAATAAATCCTCGACCATTTACCTAATAGAATCAAATTATCTTTTTCTTTTAACTGATTATATTCAGCTTTCTCGAGGTCAACCCTTAGCAATTCTCCGTCACTATTATTTTTATATAGTAAACAAACGATTTCTGAACCATCCTTAAAATCCCGACCTGTTATTGATGATTGTTTTCCAAAATCTTGTATCTGCCAATGAATCATAATTTTTAGAATTGAATAATTAGCCTTTATGGCTTCTTTAAAAAACTATATGCGTAAAATAAGAAACTTCAATCTATTGATTTTAAAGACTTATGGAAATCCCTGCCGTACGATGTGGCATTTACATACCCTGCTCGAATTGTAAAGTCACCGAATCGCTCTTCATCATTTCTATTTTTAGCAAAATCAATAAGGATGGGTTTTAAGGCATCAATTATTTGCTGATGTGTGATTGATTTTTTATAAAGTTTGTTCAGGCGCTCACCTTCAAAACCAGCCCCAAGATATAAATTGTATTTGCCCGGGACCTTCCCTACTAGTCCTATCTCACCAAGATAAGGCCTACCACAACCATTAGGGCAGCCAGTTGAGCGTATAACTATTGGCTCCGATAAAAGCCCTAAATCTTCAAGGATTACCTCTATGTCAGAAACTAAACTTGGCAAATAGCGCTCAGACTCAGCAAGTGCTAAACCACAGGTAGGCAAGGCAACGCAAGCAATTTGATTCTTTCGAATTTCCGAAAAACTAACGTAGCCATCTAAACCATATTGATTTACTAAATTTTGAATAGTATCTTTTTCTGATTCAGGAATTCTGCCAATAATAATATTTTGATTAGCTGTTAATCTAAAGTCTCCTTTGTGAACCTTAGCTATTTCCCTTAAGCCTTTCTTAAGAGATAAATTATTATCATCTAAAACTCTTCCACCTTCGATAAAGAGACCTAAATTCCAGTATCCTTCAAAATCCTTAACCCAACCATAGCGATCACTATTGCTTTTAAAAACGTAAGGCTTTACCATTCCTAAGGAAAATCCAAGACGCTTATTTAGCTCATTAAGAACAAACTCTTTCCCTAGATCTTCGACTGTGTATTTAAAACGTGCATGTGCTCTATTAGTTCGATCCCCAAAATCTCTTTGAATTGTAACAACTTTCTCTGCGACTGATACTACCTCATCTGGCCTGCAAAATCCTATTATATCACCTAATCTTGGGAAAGTAGACTCGTTTCCATGCGTCATACCCAATCCCCCTCCAACTGAAATATTGAATCCTAGTAATTTTCCCTCTTCAATAATAGCAATAAAACCCAAACAATGAGCAAATACATCGACATCATTATATGGAGGAACTGCAAATGCTATTTTAAATTTTCTTGGCAGGTATGTTGCTCCATACAAAGGCTCTTGGTCGCTACCTCCATGCGATAATACTTTTTCCCCATCAAGCCATATCTCTGCATAAGCAGACGTTCTAGGCTTTAATTTGGCGTCCACCAATTCAGCAAGTTTTTGTATTTCAGAATAAACTCTGCTTTCTGGCGGATTAGGGTTGCACATAACATTTCGATTAACATCTCCGCAAGCAGCTAGTGTGGTAAGAAGAGCATCATTAACCATTTTAATTGTATTTTTAAGATTGCTCTTTAGTATACCATGCAACTGAAATGCTTGGCGCGTAGTAATCTTCAAGGTTTTGAACTCACAATAATTAGACAAATCATCTACAGCAATCCACTGCTCGGGAGTACAAACGCCGCCTGGAAGACAAATCCTAGCCATGAAAGTATAAGCCTTATCTAACTTCTTTTTTCTTCTTTCAGCACGTATATCTCGATTGTCTTGTTGGTAGATACCATGAAATTTCGTAAGTTGCTGGTCATCAGAATCTAGAGATCCTGTCAAAGAATCTGACAAACCCTCAAGAATTGTTCCTCTAAGAAAAAGACTAGAAGCTTTAATTGATTCGTTTTTATGCAATTTATCAGATGGTTGGCCGGATGTCATAAAATATTTTAGGACTGAAATAAATTCATTGAGGATATTTAATTTACTCTGCGACTTGACTCATTTTATTTGTTTGTCAGTTAAGAAGTAATAAATCAAATAAAAGTATTAAATTTAGCAAGTATTAAGACAATAAGATCTAACAAAACTTTCCGTCAAAATAATAAAAAATATGTCGTTAAAATCACATAATCTTCCCCTAGATGCCCCATTTGATCCTATTACTGCAAAGCAAATATCATCAATTATATCCAAAATGAGTTCCAATGAAGTAGCTTGGCTTGCTAAACATCTTAGCAAGACAAATACTGAATTATTAGACAATGAGCTGATTATCATCTATGGAACTGAATCAGGAAATGCGGAAAATTTAGCCGAACAAAACTCGGAAAAAGCTAAGCAATTAGGTTTTAAAACTAAGGTTATCAATATGGCTGACATAACCCTAGATCAATTTACGAGTTTCGAAAATTTCCTAATCATTGTCAGCACATGGGGCGAAGGAGATCCCCCTGAAAGTGCAACTGAATTTTATAATGAATTCATGTCCGACAAGGCCCCGAAAATGGACAACAAGAATTATTCAGTTTTAGCCCTTGGAGATACTAGCTATGAGCATTTTTGCAAAATAGGGAAAGATTTTGACCTTCGCTTAGAGAAATTGGGCGCGAATCGAATATCGAACCGCGTTGATTGTGATGTAGATTTTGAGGACAGCCATAATGAATGGTCTAATAAAACACTGAATAAGTTCTCTGAATTATTAAAAATAAATAAAAATACTTCGAAAATTAAAGCAGAATTAGCGAATAAAGAACCCGTAAAATACACCCGCAAGAACCCTTTAAAATCTTCTTTAAAAGAAAGAATAAACCTAAATGGATTTGGTTCCTCTAAAGAGACTGTTCACCTTGAATTTGATCTAACCGATTCAAACTTAACCTACGAAGTAGGAGATTCACTTGCTGTACAACCTATTAACTCAGATAGACTAGTCGATAAGTTATTAGGTATAACTCAATTTAGTCCAGATGGGCATATTTCAATCAAGGAAAAATCCTATAGCCTGAGGAACGCCTTAAAATCACAATTAGACATCACCACTTTATCTATCCCTTTTTTAAATCGTTATAATGCTATAGCAAATGACAAAAAATTAGAATCTCTGTTAAATAATGTGGATAAAAAACTAATCCAAGATTATATAAATGGGCGAGATGTCCTTGATACACTAACTGATTTCCCTACAAAAAACCTAAACCCTCAACCTTTTGTAGACCTATTAAGAAAGCTGCCTCCTAGATTGTATTCAATAGCTTCTAGCCAAAAAGCTTACCCAGATTCTGTACACCTAACTGTAGGAGTAGTTCGTTATAAAACTCATCAAAGAGATCGGGAAGGCGTTTGCTCAACTTTTCTTGCTGATAGAATTAAGATTGATTCTTCTGCAGATGTATTTGTGACTCCGAATAAAAATTTTAAACTACCAGAAAACCCTAATTCATCTATCATAATGGTTGGCCCCGGAACGGGCATCGCTCCTTTCAGAGCTTTTATCCAAGAAAGAAAAGCTACAGACTCTAAAGGTAAAAATTGGCTTTTTTTCGGTGATCAACATTTTTTATCTGATTTCCTTTATCAATCAGAATGGCAATCTTACCAAAAAGAGGGAGTGCTTTCTAAAATAGATTTAGCCTTCTCTAGGGATCAAAAAGAAAAAGTATACGTTCAAGACAAGATGAATGAAAACGCAGAAGAACTATTTCGTTGGCTTGAATCAGGCGCTTATTTCTATGTTTGCGGTGATGCTAGTAAAATGGCAAAAGATGTAGATAGGACATTACATGATATCATCAAAACCCAAGGATCTTTTTCTAACGAAGAAGCAGAGGATTATGTAAAAAAGCTAAAGCGAGAAAAGCGATACCTAAGAGATGTTTACTGATGATAGATTAAGCTTAAATCTTTTATTTTTTTACAGAAAATTGTCGCTCTACTATCTTTAAGGCGGTCTTTGGTACCCACTCCTTCCATTTGATGTCATTTACTAAAATTTGATTCATAACAGACCGACTAGTTTTTGCTAGAAGAGATGGGTCTCCGGTACCTACAGATCGAATGCGCTGATTTTCTTGCAAATGACGATAAAATAAATTCCAGCTTTTTGGTGCCCTAAAATTGTCTGCTGTTACCAGCTCTCCATTATTAAGATTATGCCAAGGATAAACATATAAATTAACTTTATTTTTAAATAAACGCCCAAATGATTCAAGCATTCCACCCTCTAAATCTTTTGACCATTTTGCTTTAAATAGCTCATTTAGTAATCCAATGCTTAATACAATAGCTATAGGTTTATTAGTGCAATGACTGAGGTATGTTGCCAACCTATAAAATTCAGCGCTACGAGAGATAAGTGCTGTTTTGCCTACTGATTGAATAGCATCAGCTCGGTCTAGGAAATCTCCATGGTCCATTTGGCCATCCCTTAATAAGTTATTAGTACTTATTTCACAAATTTCAACTAGACCATCTAATAAATCTTCCGAAAGCTCGTGTTTGAATGTACGTTTTGATTGCTCAAGCATATCTAGATGCAATTTCAAAATAGGATTAAAACTTCCTCTTAAAAGTAAAATCGCTTTTTTATATAAGACTTCCATTGGTTGAACGACTTCACCCTTTGTATTAAAAACAGTGGCTTCCGTTAATCCACTTTCAACTAGCTGTAAAGCGCACAGACGATTATCAACAAACCTAAAACCTTCTTCTTCAAAGCGTAAAAGGTCTATTTCTACTCGCTTGGAATTGAGATCATCCACAAGAGAATCTACAAATAAACCTAGATCTTCTCGGTATTTAAAAGCAGCATAAATTAAATTAACACCTATAATACCAAGAGCTTCCATTTGATCTTGGTTATTTTGATCTAGCAAACGAACATGAATCCTGATTTCACAAGGCTTATCATTTGGCTTTAACTGGTATCTAATTCCAAGCCATCCATGACACTCACCTTCATCATTATATCCTCGTGCTTTAACTGTATTTGAAAAAGCGAAAAATGTAGTAACGTCACTTTTTGTTTTTCCAAGACGCTCAACTAATAAATCAAACTCATAAGCAAGCATAGATTGTAATCGATCCTGAGAGACATATCGTTTTGTTTTACCGTATAAAGCGTCGCTCATAATCATATCGTATGCCGAAATAGTTTTTGCCACAGTGCCAGCAGTTGCTGATACCCTAAAAAACCAATTAGCAGTTTCTTGGCCAGCACCTATCTCAGCAAAAACTCCATAAATAGATGGATCTAAATTTATCTCTTGGACTTTCTCGTAAACAGTTTGTCTTTTTTTCATTTAATAAAATAAATAAGCCGTATAAAAATATAAATATGCCTCTCTCCCCAAAAAAGCCATTCATTTATTCATATATAATTTTCTTAATACTAATAGTAACAGCAGTATTAGTGCCTGTTCGTAAGATAATCGCAAGCAATGAGATAATTCCAAGGTCATCGAGCAAACACCTCCGTGAGTCTTTTTTTAATTATGGTAACTATTATACCTACAGCTTGTACTGGAGTTTTATCAATGTTGGCACTGCTAAATTAAAATTTTCTATTTTAGAAGAATTTGATAGCGAGGCTAGATTACCTGAAGACTCCTATTATAAAATTGAATTCTCAGTAATATCAAATCATATAATTAACTCCGTCTACCCAGTACATAGTAAAATAGTGTCTATTTTGGACAAAAATCATCGTCCTGTTTATTATAGAAAAAACCTTAATCAAGGAAACGAAATAGAAGACACCGAGCTTATCTTTGATTGGGGGAAACAAAAAATTTTTATAACAGAAAATGGCAAAAATAAAAATCCAATTAACTTAATTAGTGACTGCTTAGATCCCTTAAGTATGATTATTTCTCTTTGCTTAAATGATTTTGAAACGAAATCAGATTTCTCAAAATCAGTTTCTGATGGAAATAAGATTGTAGAGATAAAATCTAGCTTAGAAAATAAAGTAGATTTGCAGACTAAATTAGGGTTATTTAATAGTAAAAAGGTATCTATTGAAACAAATGAGCTCAGAGGTGTATTTAAAAAAAGCCCAGATGCAAATGTACACATTTATCTAAACGAAGATCTCCCATCTATTCCAATTAAGCTATCTAGTAAAGTAGCTATCGGGAACTTCTATGCTCTAATAAAAGAAGGCACTCATAATGGTAAAAAAATAAGCGGAATGAGGATAGACACGGATAAAGATCTTTTCCTAAATAAAAATCGATTTAGCATTAAGACCAAGTAAAGTGCTGAGCAAAGCTCACTCCAAGCCAAGTTTTTGCCTACCCTCTTCCGAAATCATATGAGGATTCCAAGGGGGCTCCCAAACAATTGCAACATTTGCTTTTGAAATACATGAGATTAATTCAATTTGGGTTTTAGCATCTTCTGCTATAACTGGCCCCATACCACAGCCTTGAGCAGTCAAGGTCATTTGAACGTTAACTTCCCTCAGATCAGCCTCATCCGGGTCTGAAACTTTTAGATCGTATATCAAACCCAAATCGACTATATTCAGAGGTATTTCAGGATCAAAACATTGCTTTAGTGCTTCCCAAATAAGCGATTCGGAAAAAGCCACATTAGGCAAAGGTGAACTACTTACTTCAGATTTTTTCTTGAGATAAGATTCTGTTTCTACGCCTAGAGCATCCCAATCCTTACTTGGAATTCGATAAAGACCTTCTGGAGTTCGAATAGTAACGGCACCACCTAATGCTTGCGAAATTGTCACAGTTGTGCCGGCAGGAATAATATGATCTTCACCCGCAGGAATTATGGTACCTAAAGTGTCTCTAATTAAAGTAATTTCTTGGTCAATTTGCATAATAAATATATAATACTTGCTAATGGTTATTTTAAACTTGTATGTCTATTTAATAAATTCTTAAGAGAAGATATGTCAAAAATAATCATAATTGGCGCTGGAGGTGTTGGAAATGTTGTAGCTCATAAGTGCGCCCAATCTTCTAATATATTTTCTGAAATTATTCTTGCATCAAGAACATTAGAAAAATGCTTAGCTATTGCTCAATCAGTAAAAGATAAAACAGGTAAATCTATAAAATGCATAAGGTTGGATGCAGATGATGTAACCACTACTACTAAACTTCTTGAGAATGAGAAACCTGATTTACTCATAAATGTCGCCTTACCATACCAAGACCTTAATTTAATGGACGCTTGTCTAAATGCAAAAGTTGATTATCTAGATACGGCAAATTATGAACCTCCTAATGAAGCAAAGTTTGAGTATAAATGGCAATGGGATTACGAAGAGCGCTTTAAAAAAGCAGGCTTGACAGCACTTCTAGGTTCAGGATTCGATCCAGGTGTTACAAACGTATTCTGTGCTTATGCACAAAAACATTACTTCGACTCTATTGAGACAATTGATATACTAGATGCAAATGCAGGAGATCACGGCTACCCATTTGCAACAAATTTTAATCCAGAAATAAACATTAGGGAAATCACTCAAAAAGGTCGTTATTGGAAAGAAGGAAAATGGATAGAGGTAGCTCCGATGAGCATTCATCGAGAATATAATTTCCCTGAAATAGGGAAAAAAAATGCATACCTTCTATATCATGAAGAGCTAGAATCTCTTTCTAAAAATATTCCAAATCTTAAAAAAATTAGGTTTTGGATGACTTTTTCTGAACAATATTTGCTACATCTAGAAGTCTTGCAAAATGTTGGAATGACATCGATTAAACCGATTAATGTAAAAGGCATCCAAATTCAACCTATCGAATTTCTTAAATCTGTCCTTCCTGATCCCGCAACTCTAGGTGAGAAGACAAAAGGCAAAACCTGTATTGGTTGCGATATTTCCGGTCTTAAGGACGGAAATAAAAAACGAATATTTATTTACAATGTCTCAGATCACCAAAAATGTTATGCAGAAGTTCTTAGCCAAGCTATTAGTTATACAACTGGCGTACCAGCTAGAATAGGAGCGGAAATGATATTAAATAAGAAATGGAGGAAGCCTGGTGTTTGGAACATGGAAGAAATGGACCCTGATCCTTTCATGGAATCGCTTAATAAATATGGCATTCCTTGGAATGTTATTAGTCTTAAACCAAAATGATTAACAAATCGATCTTAAGTTGACTTTCTAAGTAAGAAAGTCATAAAAGAGATTCCATGCTTAAAGCTGCAATAAAAAAAGCAAAAACCCATAATCCAATTAAATCAAGGCAAGAACTTGAAAATTGCTCGGCGTACGCTCGAATACAATGGGCAAGAAAAACCTATGATGAAGGATTAGTCATGAGTACGAGTTTTGGCATACAGAGTGCAGTATTACTCCACCTTGTAACCCAACAAATTCCAAATATTCCAGTTATATTTATCGATACTGGATATCTCTTTCCCGAGACTTACGATTTTGCTAAAAAACTTACTAATCTCCTAAATCTTAATTTAAAAACATATAAATCCGAATACTCGCCTGAAGAGCAGGAATCCTATTACGGGAAACTTTGGGAACAAGGCGTGGAAGGATTAGATCGGTACAATGTAATGAATAAAGTTGAGCCAATGAACCGAGCTATCAGCGAACTCAATGCAAAAGCATGGCTATCCGGCGTTAGAAGAACTCAGTCTAAGAGCAGGAGAAATCTTTCTGTCTCTGAACAGCAACATAAAACCATTAAATTATATCCAATTATTGACTGGGATGACGAAACTATAGATAAATATTTAATTGGAAATAATTTACCTTACCACCCACTTAAAGCCAAGAATTATGTATCCGTTGGAGATTGGCATAGCTCCAGTCCTCTTAAACCAAACATGGCGGATGAAGATACTCGATTTAATGGTTTAAAACGAGAATGCGGACTACACTTACCCTCTGGGATCAGTGACTATCAAATTTAGATAATCTTAAACTAGGTACTCTAAATCTGCAAATTCAGAAACAGAGTGAACTTCAATAGATTTATCTATCCTTCGAACTAAGCCAGCTAACACTCTTGCTGGCCCACACTCTATAAAGTGATCAATTCCCAAATCTTGTTTTGAATGAACAATACATGATTCGAAACGAACGGATGACACAATTTGATCCACGAGGGCATTTTTTATATCATTGGGTTCCATTATCATATTTCCAGTAACATTACTAAAAATTTGGTAGCGTGGAGTTTTAAATTGAATTGGATCAATAAATTCTGCGAATGCTAGTTTTGCTGATTCCATTAGCGAACTATGATAGGCCCCAGCTACATTCAAAGGTTTAACTAGTTTAAACCCCATATTTTTAGATGCAGCAACTGCTTGAAGAATATTCAATTTATTTCCAGAAATTACAATTTGACCCGGACAATTATAATTAGCAATTTCAACTGAGAAATTTTTACATAACTCTTCAACCTTAGGGAAATCTCCACCTATCAGACTTGCCATACCTCCCTCGGTTGAATTACAAGCTTCCTGCATTAATCGACCTCTTTCTGCTACTAATCTTAATCCTGTCTCAAAATCATAGACACCGGCGACGGCCAAAGCGGTGAGTTCTCCCAAGCTTAAGCCAAAAACTGCCTTAATATTTTTTGCTAAGCCTCTCTCTATTAGTAACTTATAAATTGAATATCCCTGTGTATATAATGCAGGCTGACAAACCCTAGTTTCTGTTAAAGCCTTATCGGGCCCATTAAAACAAATGTTTTTTAAATCCCAACCAAGGATTTCGTTAGCTGATTGATAAATCGTACGGGCGATTTCTGAGTGCTCACATAATGTCTTCCCCATTCCAACAAATTGGGCACCCTGCCCTGAAAATAATAGTCCTTTCCCCATGATTAAAATATAAATTTATTTATGTAACTCTGAGTTAAGTAATCAATACGAAACATAATTTAAATTCTAGATTAAATTATCTTATAAAAATAAATTAACAAAAGTGGCTTTACGTTGAAGCATACTTAGTATTAAAAAGAAAATATATCAATGCCCAATTATTATGGAAGAAATCAACTTAAAATCCCATTGGAGGGAATTACAGGATTTAGCAGCTGAGCTTAAAAACAATGAGCCAGCTCTTACAGTTTTACTGAATGCAACAGTACTAGATAGAAAGAGTTTTGCAGAATGCCTAATTTTTAGAATTACTCGAAAATTAGTAAATGAAACTGCCTCAATTAAAGTTCTCAAATCTGGTTTCGAAGAAGCATTTAATTCCGATCCCGCCATTTTGAATTCAATTGCACTAGATATGAAAGCAGTACAAGAGCGAGACCCTGCATGTCCAGATATCTTAACACCTTTACTTTACTTAAAAGGCTTTCAAGCTTTAGTATGCTATAGATTAAGTCACTTTTTATGGATTGCAGGCCGGAAGGATTTCGCTCGCTACCTACAAAGTCTAATTGCAGAGAAATTTGGAGTGGATATACACCCAGCAGCTAAAATTGGTTCGGGCATTTTACTTGATCACGCCACTAGTTTTGTCGCTGGTGAAACTGCTATCATAGAAGACTCTGTCTCAATATTACATGAAGTAACCCTTGGTGGAACAGGAAAGGAACGTGGCGATCGACACCCAAAAATCCGATCAGGCGTATTGATTGGCGCAGGAGCAAAAATTTTAGGTAATGTTGTAATAGGAGAACGGGCAAAAATTGGGGCAGGTAGCGTTGTAGTCAGGGATGTCCCTCCTTTAACAAGTGTTGCAGGGGTTCCCGCTCGTGTAGTTGGAAAAACAATTGACGATAATCCCGCACTAGGCATGTGCCAAATGCTCGATGATTGACTCCGGCATAATTGGAGTTATCGGCAATAATTCCGCATTGTGGACAATTTGCTTTGCTATAGGAGCCGGCTGCTTTCTGACAAGTTTTTCTCGTAAAACACACCTTCCTACATTAGTTCTTCTACTATTAGGCGGATTTGCTTTGGGCCCAGAAGGCCTAAACTTGTTTAATCCGAATGATCTTGGAAGCTTTCTTCCGATTTTTATATCTCTTGCTGTTGCAATAATATTATTTGAAGGAGGACTCACTTTAGATCTAAGGGAATTTACCCAAACATCGCTTGTTATACAAAAATTACTATCAATTGGGGTAATTGTAACATGGCTTGGAACTGCAATTAGCATCGTTTTTATATTAAAGACAAATATTTCATTTGCACTACTAATGAGCAGCTTGGTTATTGTGACGGGGCCAACTGTTATTGTACCACTACTTCGAAGAATTCGTATACAATCTCGAATATCAAATATCCTACATTGGGAAGGAGTTTTGATAGATTCAATTGGTGTATTTATTGCAATTCTTTGCTTTGAATGGGTTGTTGAAGGCGGAGGCACCGTGGCATTACCCAATTTTCTAATCCGAATTTTTAGTGGATTGTCGATAGGGACAATTGGTGGATTCCTAATCTATCTATCCATGCAAAGAAAATGGATACCTGACACATTAATAAATGGATTTGCTCTTGCTAGTGCTATGTTTATCTTTGGTATTACAGAGCTTATCAAGCCCGAAGCAGGACTCCTATCAGTAACAATTGCTGGAATCATTGTAGGAATTAAAAAGCCTCACAGACTAAAAGAAATTAAAGCCTTCAAAGCAGAAATCGTAGATTTGTTAATAGGCTTATTGTTCCTTCTACTTGTAGCTCGATTAGAATTTCACCAATTCAAACATTTCCTACAGCAAGGGGGTCTTTGGGTTTTAATTGCCGTGATTCTAATTATTCGACCCCTGAGTATTTTCGTATCAGCATATAAGACTCAAATTAATATTCGAGAAAAGCTACTGCTAAGTTGGATCGCACCCAGAGGTGTAGTTGCTGCTTCAATGGCTTCACTCTTTGCAATCTCCCTACAAAATAAGGAAAATCCCATTGGGGATCCACTATTAATGGAAGCATTTGTCTACTCTGTTATATGCACAACTGTACTTATTCAAGGCATGTCTTCTGGATTAGTTGCACGATTACTAAAGCTTCAAAGACCTGCCCCAAATGACTGGATTATTATTGGTGCTCATCGCTTTGCTCGAGAGTTAGCAAAGTCCATCATGGCAAACGATCAACACAAAGTTATTCTATTAGACACGAATCCAACAAACATTCGATTGGCAAAAAAACAAGCTCTTAAAGCTATACTCTGTGATGGTATGGAAGCTGAAGAACTATACCAAGAAGACCAAAATCTCTTTGGTGCAGGATTCGTTATAGCTCTTACTGACAATAGTGAACTCAATCAATTATTGATGCAGCGTTGGGCAGAAAATTTGGGCCAAGAAAGCGTCTACGGATGGACCCCTAATGAAAACTCAACCGCCAACAGCTATCGTATAGGACAATGCATTTTTGAAAACTTAGAACCCCCTGCAGTTATAAGCAGTGAGTTAATTAAGGGAAATTACAAAATTGTGAATCAGCTGATTCAAGAGACAACTGAGTATAATTTTACCAATGCCATTCCCCTATTAATTTTAAAAGACAAGCAGGTTCATAAAATCAATCAATCTGATCAAATAGAAAACCAAGTAGCCATCGGTGACTACTTAATTCTCTACGAAAAAAGACTTAGTGAAGACAAAACTGAGAAAGAAATTAGAAACTCCAATCAAGCCCAACTTGAGATATAAATTACATCAAAAATTATAGGGCAAAATTTTACAGAATTCACGTTGACAATCATTAGCATACTCGATTGCTATTTAGGTTTATTATTGCTCGGGTGGTGAAATTGGCAGACACGCCAGATTTAGGTTCTGGTGCCGCAAGGCGTGAGGGTTCAAGTCCCTCCCCGAGTACCATT
>MDSV01167583.1_pt1 | contig 13049 bp, 13 predicted proteins | sample 810851 | NCBI WGS metagenome assembly MDSV01 (sample SAMN05326640, study PRJNA326480) | marine metagenome | isolation source: seawater | place: Atlantic Ocean: North East | collected 2012 | reverse complement strand
TTTAATATTCTACAAAGAAAAACCAATCAGGCGCGTTAACCGAATTTAATTGTCACACTTTCAATGCTTGGAGCATGGCTTTAATTAATTCGGCCATGTTATACTTTGCCGACCAACCCCAATCTGCACGCGCTTCATCATCGTTTATGCTGTCAGGCCATGACGCAGCAATCTGTTGTCTCAAATCAGGTTTGTACGAGGTCGAAAATTCCGGAATGATTTTTACGATTTCAGAATTTAATTCTGAGGGGGAGAATGAACAACCCGCCAAATTATATGACGTCCGGACGGTAATATTCTCTTTTGACGTTTCCATCAATTCCAGTGTCGCCCTTACGGCATCTTCCATATGCATCATGGGAAGTGTTTCGTAATGTTCCAAATAACATTCAAATGGCTTGTCCTCTAGGGCACAATAAAAGGCTTCTACTGCGTAATCTGTGGTCCCTCCTCCAGGTTGAGATCGATGCCCTATGAGTCCTGGATATCTGATACTTCTTACATCTACGCCATAATGTTCAAAATAATACTTTGTCCATAATTCGCCAGCGACTTTAGAAACGCCATATACAGTCGTTGGGTCACAGAACGTATTTTGAGGGGTCTGTGTTTTAGGGGCGTTTGGGCCAAATACAGCAATAGAACTTGGCCAAAACATCTTTTCAAATAAACCTTCCTTTGCACACTCTAATACGTTTATAAGTGACTTCATATTTAAGTCCCAAGCATCCAAAGGGTTTTGTTCTCCTCTTGCTGATAGCATGGCAACCAAATGATATACGTGTGTGAACTTACCTTCGGTAAGCACTTTTCGAACGGCATGAGCATCTGAAGCATCAAGAAAAATAAACTCACTTCTATTTACTTCTGGGTCAGTAGACTGCCGAATGTCAGATACGACAACGGCATCAATGCCATATCTGGCTTGCATCCCTAAAGTCAGTTCAATTCCGAGCTGACCAGATGCGCCTATAACAAGATGTTTTTCCATTGGGTGGAAAGATAAGACTAGATACCTTTGTACCGTGCAATCTGATGAGTTTGAATATACATTAAATGACGATGATATCGCAAGATATCCTGTCTCTCCACGCCGCAGTGCAAAACTTCTTCGTATAAACCCGCAAGGAGGATTTGAACATGGAACGTTTGAAGATCTCCCCAAATATTTAAAGGACATTGGGTGTGATGGTCTTTGGGCAAACGAAACAAAAGTCATCCAAGCCCGTCTTTATCTGAGAAAACCCACCGGAGGACGACTAGAAATTTTTCTTCTTGAACCCGTAGATGTTGTCCCCGAAGTCGCGCTTTCTGCCGTTCAGACATCTTCTTGGAGATGTCTCGTCAGAGGAGGAAACAAATGGACAGCTGAAACAGCTTCAATTGTAACAGATGGTTTGACGCTTCATGCTTCACCGATTGACCCTGCTGCTGGATTAATAAGGGAAGATGGAGGGTCTTTTCAGCTGACATTCACATGGACGGGCGCGCTTTCGTTTGCGGATGTTCTTGAGAAGCTAGGTCGAATGCCACTTCCCCCATACATGCAACGCGATTCGGACATCAATGATGCAAATGATTACCAAACCGTTTTTGCACGTCTCCCAGGCAGTGTAGCTGCGCCTACTGCCGGGTTGCATTATGATGACCATTTGCTCACGAAACTTGCAGATCAAGATCTCGCGCTTAGTCGATTAACGCTTCATGTTGGGGCGGGGACATTTAGGCCGCTTTCAGAGGGTGATATCTCGGATCACACAATGCATGCAGAACGATGTATTGTGACACGAGATATACTTGAAAATCTTGCGTCAACTCGTAAAAGAGTCGCCACAGGAACGACAACACTGAGAACGCTTGAGAGTTTGTTTTGGATGGCTGTAGTGCATATGGAAACGGGTGAGTTTCCGGAAACTCTAGGTCAATGGATTCCCTATAACGAAGACCATTCACAAAGTAGAGATGTGGTTTTTGCTTCGTATGAGGCGTCTATGAGATATCTCCTCAACAACGCCCCGCTGGATTCACCTTGGGATTTTAAAACCCAAATCATGATAAAGCCAGGGTATAAAATCCAATCAGTGATAGGACTTGTGACAAATTTTCATCAACCGGGCAGTACGCTACTGTGCCTTATCGCAGCATTTTCAAGCAAGCCTTGGAGAGATGTATATGCAGAAGCAATTGAGAAAAAGTACCGATTCCTCAGTTATGGAGATGGTTGTCTCTTTGAACTATAGTAAGAAGTTGACTTCTTTCTAATTCCTATTATCGATCACGTCAGACCCATCGCGGATCGCATTCTTGATCGAAAGAGAAAATCCGTTAAGCGCCTTAGTGACTAGAGCACTTTGTTCAGATAAGAAGTCTGTTTTCTCAGCAGCCTCAGTGATGTTTGAAGGCGCAATGACCCATACGCCATTGTTGCCAATAATCGGGTTTGACATTTCGCCAACAGGAATAGAAAAAGCCAATCCTGCAACTTCTGGTTCAGCTGATGCACCACTTCCTGCGATTGTAGATGTTTTAATATTTACATTCAGTGCAGTCTTTACAGTTGCGCCTGCAGCTGCAGCCACTTCGTCTAAATTATCGCCTGCCATAAGTAGCGCATAGTACTCGCCTTTTGCTTTTTTAAGCGCCCCAGCTCTCATCTTCTCTTCTACAGCGTCAAAGTCTGGTGTGCCTTTTTCTCTTGAGGAATTAAGGGTTGCAACAATGTAGTTATTATCGATCAATAGAGGTTGGCTGATTTCGCCTACTTCAGAATTGTACGCCCAATTTACAAGTTCATTGACGTTTGTCATACCTGCGATTGAAGTAGAGTTTCTTCTCACATCAACGGCTTCGCTGACAGTATATCCGGCTTCTTTTGCAGCGCTTTCTAAAGTAGCTCTGTCAGAAGATTCAATGGCAAATTCATTGGCGTCCGAGTAAGCGTCACGCCTTGTTTTGTCAGATGCATCAAGTTGACGTGTGATTTTTGCAACCTCCACTTCTTCTACTTTTTTACGTCGATCGAGAACTTCAATCACATGAACACCGTAGCTTGTTTCAACAGATCCAATTGAACCCACAGGCTTGTTAAAACTGAAGTCATTAAAGGGTTTCACCATTCTATTCTGCGGAAAAAAATCATATACGCCACCGTTAGATTTCGAGCCGGGGTCATCAGAGAATCTCGTTGCAAAATCTGTAAAGTCAGCACCATTTTTAAGAAGCCTCACCAAACTATCAGCTTTAGAATTAAGGGCAGCCATTTCTTTGGCATCTTTCACATCTTTCGCTTGTAATAGGATATGTCTTACAGAAGCAGCTGTATCTGGTACCATAGATCTACCAAGGATGTTTGCAACCGTAAGCACATTGCCTTTTTGATAAGGTCCGACGATTGTTCCAATTTCAATATCAAAGAATGTTGACTCATTCACATCAGTTTCAACGTCAGCAAGACGGATGGTGCTGATAACTTCCTCTCCGGTGCCATTTGATGTTGCAAATTCAACAGCATCATCGGCCAAATCCCATGCTGTTGCAATGCCTTCAAGTTCTGCAGTAATGTTCTCGACATCTCCAGAAGACGCGCCTACTGGAATCTTTACGATTGTAAGATCTCGACCTTGTAATTGTTGAAACTTTTTGTCATCTTTATGTTCGTTGAAGTATACCTGTACATCTCTTTCGCTCACATTGACAACGCTGTCAGCGATTGACGTAAATAATTTGACAACATATTTAAATTCTGCTTTACGTTCTGTACTCAGGTAATCATACTTGCCTTCGAGTGCATTTGAATATGCCCCAGCTTGTGCCAATGCTTCAAACTTCTCTTTTTTACGTTTCGCAACAATGACACTCTTGTACTTAAGGAAGTTTGCCTTTCCTTGAGGCGTTGAAAGCATATTTTGAAAATTCTGTACCCATGTGCGTTTGTTATCTCCATTGCTATAAAAAGCACTAGAAACATATGGGGATACAAGATCGCCAAAAAGCATTTCTTGGTATTCTTTGTCGCTTACAGTTAATCCAATATCAGAGTATTCATCACTCATATACTTTGAAGTCGTCATGTCTTCCCAAACCTCGTTAGGGAGCTGCTCCCCTGAAAAACCCAAGCCTCTCCTTTGTTGAACAGCAACTTGATACTCTGTACTTGTTATTCCAGCGCCGTTTACACTTCCAACCTCAGTGGATGCTCCTTGGCCCATGAGCGCTAATACAGCATCAAAAGGGACTAAGAAACCTAGCATACCTATTCCTAGGAACACCATCAACAAACCTTGTCGGTTGCGAATATTTTCAATCATTGCCATGGTAAAGACGTTTTAAATGTCAGGTGCGCGAAGATAAGAAATTATTCCGCATCATAATAACATGAGATGAACCAGGATTATTTTAGACCCCTTGACTTCTTTTATTTCCACATTTATATCGTTAATTGTTAACTGATCTCCCTTTTTTGGCATTGCTGCAAGTCTATGTAGAATAAGGCCTCCCAGAGTTTCGTAAGCATCTTCCTCGGGCATATTGAGGCCCAGTTTTTCGTTCAGGTATTCGACATCATGTCGCGCTGAAAGGATCCAAGATTTGTCATCAATTTGGTCTTCAATCAGAATTTCTACGTCGTGTTCGTCCTCTATTTCGCCTAATAACTCTTCCACAATGTCTTCCATTGTAAGAATCCCGGCCGTACCACCAAACTCATCTAAAACAACAGCCAAGTGGCGTTTTCTGACCATGAATTGCTTTAACAAAATGTCACCAGTCATAGGCTCAGGAATGAAAAAAGTGGGCAGCAAAACTTCTTTGATTGATTGTGGTGATTTGAAAAGATCTTTCACATGTATGTACCCAATGATATTGTCAATATCATTTTCGTAGACGACTATTTTCGATAATCCAGTATCTGAAAAAATTGTTTTTATGTCGTCGATAGATGTATTTGTTGACACCGAAACCACTTCATTCCTGGGGACGAGGCAATCTCTCGCTTGCACCTGGTTAAGTTTCAGGGCATTTTGAAGCATCAATAACTCGTGTTCTAGATCCTGTTCTGGAATCATATTTCCACTTGCTGATTCTAAAAAATGGTTTAAATCAGTGGGACCTAATCCCCTTGTGACGGACTCCAAGCGGCCTGTCGTAAATGGAAACAAGAAAATCTTACTTAGCCCGATGATGATCCATGCTGGAATTGCCAATACGGTATTAATCATAAGAAGGGGAACACTTAATCTCTTCAGCCATTGCGCAGGGTTTCGAAGAAAGAGTGATTTAGGGATGAATTCAGCAGTGACAATGACCACTAAAGTTGTGACAAGTGTCTGGACTACAAGCGCAAAAATAGGTGAAGGTGCTGATAACCAATCGCTGGAGCTGAAAATCTGTTGGCTTATTAAAGCGCCTGATTCCATACCGCAGATCACGAGAGCAATGTTATTGCCCACCAGCATCACCGCAATGAACAGTTGGGGACGCTTAAAAAAGGAAGAAGCAAGTTGTCCTCTCCATCCTTGTTTTGCATTAAGCTCAATTTGCAACCGGTTTGCAGAAACAAAGGCAATCTCCATTCCTGAAAAGAATGCAGAAGCGGCCAAAGAGGCAAGAATTATAAAGATTGAACTGGAGGGGTCGGGGTCCATTTGTTTGTTTGATTAATTACGCGACTTGTTAGAATCCATGTCCTTCTGAAGGCGTTTGCGAAACCCTCGTCTCACAAAATACCACAGCCATGCCAGCGCAGGGACAAGTGGAAGCATTTGGTTGTTCTCCCAACCTTCACTCAAGATTATCCATAAAGATACACCTGTGACAATGATTGAAGATACAAGCCAAAATTTTTCTGCTGCACGTGTGACTTGCAAGACTCGTTTAGGCTCCATGTCCCTAAGGTAGGTTAAATGACCCTGTGGGGTCAAGAATTCGGTAATGTTCAAATCTACTGTCTGCCTCTAATCCTTTGCCGTGAAGTGTTCCTGTTGAGGTATGAATACTTACAAGACGGTCTGTATGTACTTTGTCAGAATCGTGAGACCAAACAAGGTATTCAGTATTCAATCGTTCTCCTTCAAGATTCACTAATTCCACATCATCTAGTGCGATTAAATGCCCAGAATTGGGGTCGTAGTTGCCTCTTCCTCCACTTAAGATCGCTTGATGATTATACTTGTCGCCACCTATAAATAACCGAAAGCCTGCACTCACATCCCAGATTTCGGTATCGTCACTACGTTCCAATCTTCCGGCCTCCAAAATATTTTTCACCTCCCCTTTTTCAGAATAAACAAACTCTCCACTTGTTATGACCTGAGTGGACATATCCTCCATTTCTGAGATGGATTCCGTGAGGGTGTCATCACTCGTGATGCATCCCATGTAGAATATTGAAAAGATCAGATGTAAATAGATTGAAAATCCGGATGGTGTTTTCATTAACGAACCCTAATATTTGTGGTCATGCCTGAACAAGGACATCCAGAAACTTGCTTCACTGTAAATGACGTTCCGGCTTGAAGACCTTGCGTGAAAACCTCATCTATTGTTGGGAATTGCTTGGACATTTTACTCATCCTAGCGTTTGCTTTTTCTGCCAACTCTGGATTCATTCTCTTTGCTCTGGAATAATAATCATGCGCGACCCAATAAACGGATCTTTTTCCTAAAGCTCCGTCGTTACAAGCACTAGAGGCTCCTGCGATAGCATCTCCGATAAGCATATATGCATCTGCGTTATTTGGGTCTAGTGCGATGACTTGATTGGCATAACGTTTAGCGGTGCCAGATCGTTTTAAAGCACTTGCTATTTGTCCTGTTTTCAAAAGGTAAGCCATCTGTTTTGGACAACTGTCACATCGTGATATAGCCTCCTCCATGTACTTAAAGCTGTCAGTTAGTTTCGATTGCTTTGCGTATCCCATACCGATCGCGAAGGCGGCGTCATGACTGGGTTCAAATTCATATACAGCAGTAGCTACAGGAAGGAATAAGTCATTTTCTGTGCATTCTCTGTTCGTGAGAATTCGCAACACCTTTTTCTTAAGATCGAAATTTTCTGGATCGGCATCTATGCTTGCTTGAAGCACCTCCACCATCTCGTCACATTTTGCAATGGCAACAAACGTCTTCTCAATGTTTTCTTTTGCCTTTGTGTACCCCTTGATGTTTCTGTTATTTTCAGCAGCTTCAGCATTTGCGAGAGCCTCATTGCAATAGTCCATTAACATTAGGTAATCCGTTAACATTTTAATCTTCTTTGCTGTTCCAGCCTCTTTGTCAATTTTGTTGACCTTTTTCATCGCGTAGAAGGACGTGACATAGTACCCGCTTAGCACTGACGCTGAACTCATGGCTCCGAGACATTCGACGCTTTCTTTAAACATCTCGAATGCACCCTGAATGGAGTCCTTATTGAAGCTGTAATAATCGGACGCTTTGCGTCCTAAAATGTGACAACGGTTGTTTGGCTTTTTCTTCGTTGATGGAAAAAGTTCCATTCTCGTGTCGTACACCCACATCAAGCTATCCACAAGAACTGCCTTGCGTTCCAGGTCCCCTGCTGCTTTGGCTTCTTTTATCTCATACTTAATAAAAGTACTTCCGTTTGTGTACAATGATTCCTGGACTTGTGGCGGGCAAACCGCGCATGCCTTCTCCCACTGATCATAAGCTTCAGAGTAGTTTTTCTGAGTTTTATAACTCTTATAGACGCTTAGCGCTTCTTTGCAAAGGATTTGCTTGTCTTCGGTATCCCCATATTTTAAATCATTCTGAGCGAAAAAATTTAAGGGAATGACGAACGATATTAAAAGAAAGAGTTGTTTGCTGGTATTCATCATTTTATTAATCGTAGAGTTTTGGTGTAAGCCAAAGATTTTTAAAAAATGGAGCGAGTGTCACTCCAATTTGAATTTTTAATAAAGATTCTTCTAGGGTACCTTCTAAAACTGTGCCATTCTCTGAGTCAAGGCCCCGATGTCCCATTTCTACACCGAAGTGTAGACGACTTGTAGAGCGACTTCCTTCAAGAGGAATAGTCATTCCGGCAGATGCGCGCCATCCTGACAATTGGCTTCCATTGTATGCGACTGGGTAAGCGTCTAAAGCGAACCCTGCTTTATAAGATGCGCCCCCTGAACCTGGGATGACAGTCACCCCTAGAGAAGTACGTGAGGCCTTTGCCCAAGATGCATCTCCATCAAGAATATCTATTTCAAAAGAATCGGAAATAGATCCCCAATCTTCTTGCATGTACTCTCCAGAAATCAGGAATCGACTACCGTTTGCGTTTTCATAAACGAGTGCGCCACCCGCTGAGAATTTTGCTGGAATACGTCCTTCAGCATCCAAGGTGTTGATGTATGAAGCTGTGTCTATCACAGTCTCTATACTGCTTAGCAATTGAACGTTTTCTACACTTTTCTCGTAATCTGTATATAATAAGGATCCTGGGGAATATGTCGCGCCGACATATAATGTTGCAGATCCTTTGAAGTTTCGTTTTTCATCATATTTGGCCCACAGCAATTGTAAAGCCTGAGCACCAAAGAGCCCTCCCAGAGATCGATGTCTCATTGATGTCCTCGTTCTGTTATCAAGATAGGTCACCTCTTCAATATCTAACCGCCCTGTTGACGTTACTTCCCCAAATAACATGGAGACTTGAGCGCCAAGAAAAAGCGCGCGACTGGATACAAGTACACTGTCTAACTTGCCCGCAGGGATCCATTTCTTGCCCTTAAAACCATGAGATATTCCCAGATAACTTTTGGCTGTTCCGCCCGCGCCTGAATACGTTTCGACAATATTCCCAATGTTGTTATTTAAGGAGTCGTTAAATGATCTTGATACACTATATCCTTTCGCTGAATAGGGCGTAATCCCCATCATATAAGCTGTCTTTCCACCTGGCTTTTTAACGACCAAGGATATTGAACCCAGTGAGCCACTGTTTACCGTCGCTGTTGAGTCACCCTCTGTCATATTCACATTTGTACCATGAAGAGAAGTCTGCAAAAGCGTTGTTACACTTCCAGCTGCTGAAGCTGGTTGATCGGGATTAATGACATGCCCATCTAAAATAGGTGCGCTCACTCCTCCCATCATCAATTGAGGTGAAGACAATGTGGGTATCGAAAGCCCCATGCCAAACCTTGACCAAGGTGATGTCTCTGTTTCTTGACCTAAAGTTCGAGTGGATGTTGAAGCACACAAAATGAGTGCGAGTATAAAAAACAACTTGATACGAATTAATGTCAACATGGTGTCAATATTAAATTTTCGATGAAAGTTGTAGGTGACTAAATATTGCATAATACCCTTTGAGGGTCAAATTAGAATCCGCGAATCTCGGCATTACTCGGCCGAGTTCCAAAAGTGTGCTGTCTCCTCCTGTTAAGATGACCCCAACGACCTGTTCGTCTCCAACCTGCTCATTTAAGATCTGCCATCTGCCAATTATTTCAGCCGAAATCCCGTCAGCCGCGCCCTTTATTAAGGCTTGTTGAGTTGTTTTTCCGATGGTTTCTCCTTTAAACGGTTTCAACCTCACCCATGCCTCTTTCTCTACTCCAGGAAGTGCTGCAGTTCCTTCTCTCATGGCGTTTATTCGCATTGATAATCCAGGAGAGATGCTTCCTCCCAAATGGCGTCCGTCTCTAACCACGTCAGTTGTGACACAAGTCCCCACATCCACAATCATCCATACCTTGCATTGTTCGAGCCCCTGAATCACTCCTGACTGAACCGCAAAGGCGTTTGCCACACGATCTGTTCCCAGAGAGCCGGGATTTTCGACGTCTGTTTCAAGTGGATGGGGATCTCCATGTTTCATTTCGGTGACGTCCCCCTTTGAACGTGTGCGCAACATGTCTGCGATTTCAGTATTCCACTCACCACTTCCAGCCAACAATACACCATCTATTTGGCCTTGAGGTAGATGCTCAAGACATAACTCTTCTCCAGGATTTAAATGTGTGGCATCAACAATTTTGCCATCTAGAAACACCCCGATTTTCCATCTTGAGTTCCCCTTTTCCACAATCCACACAACGTTGCCGCTTGACCTTACTCCCATGTCACAGTTCTCATAAAATGTTCTACATCTGAGATCAATCGCGCGATGACTGGAGCTGTGCTATCTGGATTTGGTTTGTTGTCAAAGTACAAGGATCCACGCAAGAAATGCTGCGTGCTATCTGTGACAAAAAATTGAATGGGAGTGGCGACAGGCCCTTCCAAATGGTAAAGCACACCTCTTGCACCACCGTTTGTTTGTTCATTAACAACTCGAATACGACGGATCCCATTTGCTTTGTGGTCGTGGCTAAAGACAAGGTCTTGCGCATCTTTGATTAAGACCTCGAGGTTGTTGTCTAACATCAGATCAGTACAGTGAAGCCTGGCATTAAAAATGGGGAAACGAACATTGTACCAGCACACATCTTTCTGCGATGATTTCACTTCTTCTATAATGCTGTATTCGGGGATTTCAAATTCATTCCCGCATAATCCATCGCTTTTTTTGAAATCTATTTTAGGCAATTCAATCCTGAAATATCCTTCTGGTCTCGGTATTGCCGGAGAGCTGCAACTTAAGAACCCAACGCATATAAAAAGAGCACAAATAAAAGGTCGATCTTTCATCATGATGATATCTCAGTGCTATCCGTACCAGATTCATCATCTTGTTCAAGTGGGGGTAGAATGATCTTCACCCGATCGATACGTTTGTGATCTCCGGCATCCACAAAAAGAGTGACATTGTTAAACACAATAAATTCCCCTATTTTAGGAATATTACCTGCTTGTTCAGTGACAAATCCACCGATCGTGTCGCTTTCCCCTTTTGATTCTTCCCACGCCTGTTCATCTAAATTCAGGATTCTATAGAAATCAATAAGCGCTGTTTTACCTTCCATTAAAAAGGTGAGATCATCTAGTCTGGAGTAAGCTACCTCTTCGGCATCAAACTCATCTGTGATATCTCCGACGATTTCTTCCAAGACGTCCTCTAAGGTGATGACTCCACTTGTGCCGCCATATTCATCCACAACTAAAGCCATATGAACTTTTCTCCCCTGAAATTCACGAAGGAGGTCGTCAATTTTCATGTTTTCTGGGATGAAAAATGGCGCGCGAAGCAAAGTATTCCAGACAGCACTCTCTGTACTTAACAAAGGAATCAAATCCTTGACATGTAAAACGCCGACCACATCATCTACGGTTCCTTTGTGGATGGGTATTCTAGAAAAGCCACTTGCGATTACTGCCGCTTTAACCACATCCCATGACTCTTCCATACTGAAGGCTGTGATGTCGGTTCGGGGAGTCATTACCTGTTTGGCGTCTTTGTCACCAAATTTTACAATCCGTTCTAAAATTTCTTTTTCGTCCGTACTTCGACTCTCGTTGTCAGTCAGAAAAAGCGCGTTCTCAAGATCTTTTGCAGATAAATCTTGTACAGGACTTTTGATGTTCTTGTCTAAGGCGTGACCGATTGCCACAAGTGGTTTCCAAAATGGAAAAAGTAGTTTTTGGCAAACAAGGAGTAGGCCTGAAGTAAACCGTGCGACTTTCACATTGTGAGCTGTTGCAAAAAGCTTAGGGATGACCTCTCCAAATAACACCAACAGCAAGGTTACGCCAGCAATGTGAATGACAATTCCCAGCCAATAAGGGAGTGATTCAATTGGGAATAATTGCTGCGCCGTCACAGTAGCAATCAATACGATTGCCACATTAATCAAATTGTTTAATACAAGTATTGTGGCGAGTAGATGTCTGGGACCTTCTAAAGCGTTGGGGTGCCTAAGAAGTGAAAGCACATTCATTGAGGCGATTCTCTCATCTCCCTCTAAGTCTTCTAGGTCTGTTGGTTTAAGCGAGAAAAAGGCAACTTCAGACGCAGAAATTAGCGCACTACACATCAACAGTACCAAAATGAGTCCTGTTGCTAAATAGGGGTTTAGAAATACCAAAATATCTGGGTCCACTGGTTGTTATTTGGTCAGAACGGCAAATCGTCACCTTTTATTTCCTCACCCATTTCAGAAGAAATAGACGGCTCAACCGCTTGCTTTACCTCAGTGGTTTTAGAAACAAAAGACTCAGGTGAGTCGGTTACTTTCTTGTCAAGCATTTGCATAACATCAGCGACGATTTCTGTAGAATACCTTGTGATGCCTTGCTTGTCATCCCATTTCCTGGTCTTCAGTTTACCTTCAATGTAAACTTTGGATCCTTTTCTGAGGTATTTTTCAGAAGTTTCGGCCAAACCGCGCCACAATACAATATTATGCCATTCAGTTTGTGTGATTCGCTCTCCAGAATTTTTATCCTTGTAGGTCTCAGAGGTCGCTACTGAGAAAGAACAAACCGCTATACTGTTAGGTGTGTAGCGCATTTCTGGGTCTCGGCCAAGGTTGCCGACTAAGATTACTTTATTGATTCCTGCCATGTTAGCTAAGGTATGTATTCTTCACGAATTAGAACATTTTTTTACAACTTTTGATAGAAACTTGCTTCCACGTTTCGTTTTCAATTGAATAGATGTATTTTTGCATCCCAATTCATGGGAACTTTGCATAATTATTTGCAGAGCATTATTAGTCAAGCAACTACATTTAAAAATGACAAAAGCGGATATTGTAAGTCAAATTGCAGATAAGACAGGTATGGAGAAGCACGATGTGCAGGTAACAGTTGAGGCATTTATGCGTACCGTACGTGACAATGTTGAAGGTGGAGAAAATGTTTATTTACGTGGTTTTGGTAGCTTTATTGTGAAAACAAGAGCAGCAAAGACAGGTAGAAATATCCTTGCAAAGAAATCAATCCGTATACCAGCTCATAACATCCCTTCATTCAAACCTGCAAAGGAATTTATGGAGAACGTTAAAACCAAAGTTGCGGTTTAACTCATTTCATGGGTTTTAGTTGAATAAAAACATTAGACTCAAAGTCAACATCAGTGTGGTGTTTGACCCAAACGAATAAAATTAGTTATCATGCCAAGCGGAAAAAAGCGCAAGCGTCATAAGATGGCCACCCAC
>MDSV01090190.1_pt1 | contig 13052 bp, 14 predicted proteins | sample 810851 | NCBI WGS metagenome assembly MDSV01 (sample SAMN05326640, study PRJNA326480) | marine metagenome | isolation source: seawater | place: Atlantic Ocean: North East | collected 2012 | reverse complement strand
TGTTTTAATTTGGGTCTTAGGATAATGAATAGTAAAAATGGATTTGCATTAATAAATGGCCCTATCTCAAAGAGACACTTTTTAAAAAAAAAATTTTTGGGAGTTACGGAATATTTAGCAAAAAAAACTAAAAGCAGTTCTAAAGAAGTAATGCTAATATATAATGAATTTTTATCTGTATGTCCTATAACAACACATTTGCCTTTAAAAGATGTGCATAAAAATATTTCAATTAAAAAAATTGTTTATAAGGTTAAAATAATTAATGATTTTTATAAGAAAAAACTTAATAAAAAGCCAGTATTTGGTGTTACAGGTTTAAATCCACATTGTGAGTCTAATTTTAATAAAAGTGAAGAAGATAAAATAATTAAACCTGCAATAAAAATTTTGCAAAAATCTGTTAATATAAAGGGACCTTATGCTGCTGATACATTGTTTTTAAAAGAAAACCTAAAAAAGTTTGATGTTATTGTTGGTATGTACCATGATCAAGTTCTCACACCTTTAAAGACATTATATGGTTTTAATGCTATTAATTTAACTTTGGGACTTCCTTTTATTAGAGTATCACCAGATCATGGGCCAAATAACCAAATGTTAGGAAAAAATAAATCAGATCCTACAAGTTTAAGGAAGTCATTGATTTTTTTAAAAAAAATAAATGGAAGTTAAGCCCAAGAAAAGTTTAGGACAAAACTTTTTAAAAGATAAAAACATAATTAATTCTATAGTAAATATTGGAAATATTAATAAAGATAATGAAGTACTAGAAATCGGACCAGGAACAGGGAATCTTACTGAAAGTATTATAAAAAAAAATCCGAAAAAACTATTTGTAATTGAAAAAGACTCAAGCTTAACAAAATTATTAAAGGGCAAATTTAATCAAGATATTGATATTATTAATGAAGATATTTTAAAATTTAGTTTAAATAATATTTCAGATAAAAATTTGATTATTTTTGGAAATTTACCTTATAACATTTCTACACAGATTTTAATTAAATGGATAGTAAATTATAAAGAATTTTTATCTTTCAATAAATTGATTTTAATGTTTCAAAAGGAAGTGGCAGAAAGAATATTGGCAAAAACGGACTCCAAGCATTACGGTAGATTGTCAATTATTTCAAACTGGAAATTAGATATTAAAAAAGAGTTTGACATAAGTCCTAATTGTTTTTTTCCTAAACCAAAAGTTGAAAGTACATTGTTAAGTTTTATTCCAAAAAAAAAATTTTTTTATATTAAAAACCCAAAAAATCTTGAAAAAATTACTAGAATTTTTTTTAATCAAAAAAGAAAAATGATTAGAAACCCTATAAAACAAATCTTTAAAGAGCCGGATAAAATAGCTGAAACTTTAAATATTGATCTAAATTTAAGACCTCAAAATTTAAATCCTTTAACTTATTTTAATTTAACCAAAGAATATGAAAAGTTAAGTGATTAGATATTTTATATGCTTTTCAATTAATTGAATATTATATCTATTTTTAGCTTTTTTTATATTAGTTTCAATTAATTCACTAATTTCATTATAACATTTTTCTAAATTATCATTTATTACTACATAGTCATAGTTTTTCCAATGAAGTATATCTTTACTAAATTGTTTCATTCTTTCACCAACAATAAGTTTATCTTTCATATCTCTATTTGATAGCCTTTCAAATAAAACTTCTTTACTTGGGGGCAAAATAAAAAATGTGATTAATTTATATTTTAAATTTGATTTTTTTATTTGCTCTGTCCCTTGCCAATCAATATCAAAAATAACATTTTTTCCTTCTTCTAATTTTTTTATAACAAAAGACTGTGAAGTTCCGTAATAATGATTAAAAACCTTAGCATATTCTAAAAATTCTTTTTTATTGATTAATAACTTGAATTCATCAGGGCCTACAAAAAAATAATCTTTACCATTTATTTCATTGGCTCTTGGTTTTCTTGTAGTGTGTGAGACGGAAATATTAAATTTTTTTTTAATCGATAGAAGTTTTGAAAGTGTTGTCTTGCCTGCTCCAGATGGAGACGACAAAATGACAATTATCCCATCTTCTTTTGAGGACATTTTACTGAAGGTTAATTACTTTTGCTCTCAATAAACTTTATTGCATCGCCTACAGTTAATATTTTTTCAGCTTCACTATCAGAGATTTCTGAACCAAATTCTTCTTCAAAAGCCATTACTAGTTCTACGGTATCTAAACTGTCTGCTCCTAAATCATCTATAAAACTAGATTCATCTGTTACTTTCGCTTCATCAATCCCTAAGTGATCTACAACTATTTTTTTTACTTTGCTTGAAACATCTTCTGACATTTTATTCCTTTAATAAGTTTTATTTCGTTAATAAATTATTACTGGCTTTTGTCAACCCATATACATGCCACCATTAACATGTATCGTTTCTCCAGTAATATATGATGCTGCATCAGAAGATAAGAAAGCTACTGTATTGGACACATCTTCACCTGTGCCTAATTTGGACATAGGTATTTTTGACATTAGCTGTGCCTTAATGCTTTCAGCAATATTATCTGTCATTTTAGATTGGATAAAACCAGGTGATACACAATTAATTGTAATATTTTTTTTTGCATATTCTATAGCTAAACTTTTAGACATTCCTATAATTGCTGCTTTGGATGCAGCATAATTAGATTGGCCTAGATTGCCTGTGTGTCCAACGATAGAAGTTATATTTATAACTCTACCATATTTGTTCTTTAACATTTTTTTGATGGCATACTTACATAAAAAAAATGTTGATCCTAAATTAATATCTATTACTTTTTTCCACTCCTCATCTTTCATTCTTAAAGATAAATTGTCCATATTTATTCCAGCATTATTAACTAAAATATCTAAACCATTAAGTTGAGATGAAACATTCTCAATAAATTCTTCTATCTTTGAATGTTCTGAAATATCAAATTTTAAAGTATTAATATTTGAAAATTCTTTTTTTAAATCATCCAGTTTTTCAGTTTTTGTTCCAGTAGCGAGTACATTCCCATCAAGGGATACAAATCTTTTAACCAGTGCATTTCCTATGCCTCCTGTGGCTCCTGTTATCAATATTTTTTTATCTTTAAAATTTATCATTAATATTTATTTTTTTTATATCTTCTTCGTTATTAATTGAACTTATAGAACAATTTTTATCAATTCTTTTTATTAAACCTGACAAAACCTTTCCTGGACCAATTTCTATAAAATTGTCTATTTTTTTTTTTAACATCAAATTAACACTTTCTCTCCATCTGACTCTACTTTCAATTTGTTTAATTAACAATTCCTTTAACAAAGAACTATCATTTACTTCTTGAGCCGTTACATTAGATATTAGTGCATTTTGTAGTTTTTTAAAATCACATTTTTGAATTTCATTTTGCATAACTTTAGTAGCACTGTTCATTAACTTACAATGAAAAGGTGCACTCACTGCTAGTTTTATACTTTTAATGCTTTGTTTTTTTAAGTCCATCATAAATAAATCTAAATCTTTAATGGTTCCACTAACAACTAATTGTCCATTGGAATTATCGTTAGCTATATAACACTCATAATTATTAACATTTTCATTTATAATTTTCTCAATTACATCGGTGGTGCTGCCAAGTATAGCGACCATTCCCCCTTCTCCTTTTGGCACCGCTTCCTGCATGGCTTTGCCTCTAACTTTTAAAATTTTTAACGTATCAGAAAAACTAAGTGCTCCAGAGCATGCTAGAGCTGTGTATTCTCCTAATGAATGACCAGCAAAAAATTTTGCTTTGTTTAAATCAATTAAGAAATCTTTCTTGATCAATTGATAGATAGCGTAACTTACTAGAAATATAGAAGGTTGAGTATTTTCAGTCAAATCTAGCTTTTCTTTAGGTCCCTCTAAAACTAATTTAGTTATCGAAAAATCCAATATATCATCAGCTTCTTTAAATAAATCTTTGACTGTACTGAACTTTTCATAAAGATCTTTGCCCATTGCTACTGATTGTGATCCTTGGCCTGGAAAGATAACTGAAAACATTAAAAAATATAATTAAATTGTAGTTTTTTGTGTTGTATTTAAATAGTTATAATAGTATATCCTCCTTCTTTGTAAAATAATAATAATGAATTTATACGAACACACAATTATAGCTAAACAGGATGTAAGTCCTACTGAATTAAAACAATTAACAGAAAAATATTGTAAAATAGTAGAAAAAAGTGATGGTGAAGTAGTAAAAACTGAAAACTGGGGATTACTAAGACTTTCTTATATAATAAAAAAAAATAAAAAAGGTAATTATATCCATTTTAAAATTAAAGGTGGCAGTAAAATAATTAGCAAGTTAGAAAAAGATGAAAGTATTGATAAAAACCTTTTGAGATATATGACTATTAAAGTAAAGAAATTTGATCTAGATACTAATTATTTTTCAAAACAAGAAAATGATGAAGATTCAGATAAAAAGAAAACTGGAAAGAGTTATTAGTGCCTAAAAGAAAAACTGGAAATAAAAAAGGTAGAAAAAGTAATTTCGCAAGGTTAAGTATTTTTCAACCTAACAAATATGGATTTAAAAAGAAGTGTCCATTGTCAGGAAAGGCAGCGCCTGTAGTTGATTATAAAAATATTAAATTATTAAAAAGGTATATGTCAGAAAATGGTAAAATTTTACCATCAAGAATAACTAATGTAAGTCAAAAAAAACAGAGAGAGCTTTCATTATCAATTAAGAGAGCAAGAAATCTAGCTTTAATATAAATGAAAATTATTTTATTAGAAAATATTAGAAAAATAGGATCAATAGGAGATGTAATTGATGTTAAAAGAGGATACGCTAGAAATTATTTAATTGTTAAAAAAAAAGCTCTTTATGCTTCTAAAGAAAATATAAAACAAGTAGAAAAAATTAAATCTGATTTAGGTAAAAAAGATCAGGATAGAAAAAAACAAGCTAAAGAAATTTTTGATAAAATTAACAAAAAAGAATATTTAATTAAAAAATTAAGTACTGAAAATAATGAATTGTATGGGTCAGTTAAACCTACAGAAATTTCTAAATTAATTTTAGAAACTGATAAAATTGAAATTAAACCTTCACTTATACAACTTTCACAAGAAATAAAATCACTCGGAACATTTTCAGTAAAAATTAATCTACATTCCGAGGTAGAAGCTGAATTTAATATCAAAGTTATTACTCAAGAGACTATTCAGTAGTTTTATACAATTTTTTCCCCAATTTATTTTAGTTATTGTTATTAATTGCTCATATATTATAAAATTTATCAATGATTAATAAAAAACTAAACATAGTTAAAAACGATTTTAGTGAACTGCCAAACAACATCGAAGCTGAACAATCTGTTATAGGCTCAATACTTTTAACCAACGAAGTTTTTGATGAAATTAATACAATTGTTTCACATCAAAATTTTTATGACCCAATGCATCAAAAAATATTTAATGCTATTGAAAGTCTTATTTACAAAGGAATGTTGGCTAACCCCATTACTTTAAAAAACTATTTTGAAAATGAAAAGGACGATATAAATATTCCTGAATACTTAGTTAAAATTACAAAATTTTCAACATCTTCTAGACAGGCAATTGAATATTCAAAAATTATATATGATATGTTTGTAAGAAGAGAGTTAATTAAAATTTCTGAAAATACAATTGACTCCGCTAAGCTTAATGATTTGAATACAAATGGCCAAAACATTATTGAAAATTCAGAAAGATTATTATTTGATCTTGCTGAAAAAGGTTCGGTTAATTCATCTATTGTAAAGTTTGATGAAGCACTGAAATTTACTATTGAGATGGCTTCTAATGCTTATAAAAACGAAGAAGGTATAGTTGGAGTACCTACTGGCCTTACCGAACTTGATGATAGACTCGGAGGTCTTCATAAATCTGATTTAGTAATAATCGCAGGTAGACCTTCTATGGGAAAAACTGCTTTGGCGACTAACATTGCATTTAATGCTGCTAAAAAATTACAAGACAGTGGTAAAAAATCTTCTATTGCTTTTTTTTCTTTAGAAATGTCATCAGAACAATTGTCCACGAGGATTCTTGCGGAACAATCTAGAATTAGATCTAATGATATAAGAAGAGGCAGAATTACTGATGAGTTATTTGATAAATTTATTGAAACTTCAAAAAATATTTCTGAACTTCCTTTATTTATTGACGAAACTCCTGCAATAAGCATTGCAGCTTTAGGCAATAGAGCTCGAAGAATAAAACGACTATTTGGTCTTGATATGGTTGTAGTTGATTATATCCAATTGATGAGAGCTACTAATAATAAAGATGGAAGAGTTCAAGAGATTTCTGAAATTACTCAAGGCCTAAAAGCTATAGCAAAAGAATTGTCAGTTCCTGTACTTGCTTTATCTCAACTCTCCAGAGCGGTAGAACAAAGAGATGATAAAAAACCACTGTTGTCTGATTTAAGAGAATCTGGATCTATTGAACAAGATGCCGATGTAGTAATGTTTGTATTTAGAGAAGCTTATTATTTAGAAAAAAAAGAACCAAGACCTGCTACAGTTGAGCATGCTGAATGGATGGCAAAGATGAGTGAAGTCTCTAATTTAGCCGAAATAATAATAGGTAAACAACGACACGGTCCTACAGGTAATGTAATGCTTGAGTTTGAGGCTGCGTATACTAAATTTAAAGATAGGCAAAATATTTAAATTAAAATATATATTTTGTAATCAATGCTTGCAAACTTATATCAAACATTTGTTCTAAGAAAGCCCAAGGTTATTTTATTACTTTTAATTTGTGCTCTATTAGGATTTGGATATTTTTCAAAAGACTTTAGATTAGATGCTTCTTCAGAAACGCTATTAATTGAAGGTGATCCAGATTTAAAATACTTACAAGAAATAACAGAAAGATATGGTGCAAAAGATTTTTTAGTTTTAACATATACACCTAAAGAAGCTATGACATCAGATGCTTCATTTAACAACTTACTAAGTTTAAAATATAAAATTCAGAGCTTAGATTGGGTACACAGCGTAATAACTATTTTAGATATTCCATTATTAAATAGTACAGACAAAACTTTAACTGAAAGACTTCAAAACTTTAGTACTTTAAAAAGTGAAGGTATAGATAAAGAAAGAGGGTTTAATGAAATCTTAAACAGTCCTGTTTTTAGAAATTTTGTAATTAGTGAAGATGGAAAAACAACAGGTATTATTGTTAATATCAAAAGTAATCAAAAGTTAAAAGAATTAAAAGGAAAAGATAAAAATCAAATTGAAATTTTAAAAGATAAAATCAAAAAAAAAAACCACGAAAATATTCTTGAAATTAGAGAAATAATTAAAACCTATGATAAAATAGGAAAAATCCATCTTGGAGGAATTCCTATGATTGCAGATGATATGATGTCATTTATAAAAAGTGATATCATTGTTTTTGGTATTGGGGTTTTATTATTTATTATAGCAACTTTGTGGTTCGTATTTAAAAAATTAATTTGGATTATCATACCAATAAGCAGTTGTTTTTTTTCTGTATTGATTATGACTGGTCTTCTAGGGCTATTAAATTGGAAAGTTACAGTTATTTCCTCAAACTTTATTGCCTTAATGCTAATTCTAACAATGGCAATGAATATTCATATGAGTACTCGTTTCTTACAATTAAAAAAAAAAAATCCTAATCATAAAAATTTTGAAATAATTTTAATGACTACAGGTAAAATGTTTTGGCCAATAATTTATACTGTCTTAACCACTATCTGTGCATTTTTATCTTTAATTTTTAGTGAAATTAAACCAATAATTGATTTTGGCTGGATGATGTCCCTTGGGCTAATAGCATCTTTTATAATTACTTTTACCTTACTTCCTACTTTATTGAATTTTTTATCTACAGAAGAAGTGGACATTAAAGAACAAACTGAATCAAAAATAACAGATTTTTTTGGATCTATATCTATAAATAATAAAAAAATAATTTTTTTTACCACTGCTGTGGTAATTTGCTTAAGTATTCTTGGTATCAGCCGTCTTGAAGTAGAAAACAGTTTTATTAATTATTTTAATAAAAATACTGAAATATATAAAGGTATGAAGCTAATAGATGAAAAACTAGGAGGTACAACTCCTCTTGAGGTAATTTTAAAATTTCCAGATATTGCAATAACAGAAAATGACTCAGATGATGAGTTTGATGATTGGGAAGATGAAGATAGTGAAGATAATAACAAATATTGGTTTACGAAAGACAAGATGGATCGAATTGATAAAGTACATAATTATTTAGATGGACTTGATCCTGTTGGCAAAGTTTTGTCTTTTTCGTCTATTATTCAAGTCGCAACTCAACTAAATAATAATAAGCCTCTTGGTGGATTAGAAATAGGGGTTCTTTATACTAAAATTCCTGATGAAATTAAAAAAGAAATAGTTGATCCATACATTTCTATTAAAGATAATGAAGCTAGAATAAGTTTAAGAATTAAAGATTCTCAAGATAATTTAAGAAGAAATGAATTAATTAAAAAAATCCGATACGACCTTAAAAATGAACTTGGTCTTAAGGATGAAGAATTTAAACTAGGTGGCGTTTTAATTTTATTCAATAATCTTTTACAAAGTTTATTTAAGTCTCAAATTTTGACATTGGGATTTGTAATGATTGGGATTTTTGCTATGTTTTTAATACTATTTAAAAACTTAAAATTATCATTAATAGGTGTGGTCCCAAACTTTATAGCAGCTTTTTTTATATTAGGTATAATTGGTTTATTAGGAATACCGTTAGATATGATGACTATTACAATAGCTGCAATTACAATTGGTATAGCTGTAGATAATAGTATTCACTATATTTATAGGTTTAAAGAAGAATTTAACCTAACAAATAACTATGAAGGAACTTTAAAATTGTGCCACTCTACAGTTGGGATCGCAATACTTAATACCTCCATTACAATTGTTTTTGGTTTTTCTATCCTAGTTTTTTCTAAATTCATTCCAACTATTTATTTTGGCGTATTTACTGGAATAGCTATGTTATTAGCAATGATATCAGTGTTAACGCTTCTCCCTGCTCTTATATTATGGACTAAGCCATTTAATGTAGCACAACAATAATGTTGGAAAATTTACAAAATTTTTATGATCTTATTCCAGGATTTGATTTGGCGTATTTAATAATAACAGTTCTTTCTTTAATTAAATGTTCTAAAAAAGGGTTTGTACTAAGTATATTGGCAGCTTCTAAATGGTTGTTGGCTTATGTTTTGACTTTGATACTTTTTCCAAAAATTAAACCCTACGTAAAAAATATTATAGAAAATGAATATATTCTAGATGTTATGCTAGGTATTTCAATTTTTGTAATAGTTATATTTTTAATATTAATGATCAACAAAGGAATAAGTAAAGCCGTTAAATACTCAGGCTTAGGAAAACTAGATACAGTATTTGGATTCTTTTTTGGATTTTTAAGAGGGTATATTATTAGTGTATGTATATTTTCAACTGTTGATATATTCTACAATTATACAAATTGGCCTATAAAAACTGAAAAATCATTAACCTTTTCATATGTTCAAAAAGGTAGTAACTATCTAATTAAAGAATTCCCTAATGAAAAAAAATATAAAGATTCTAAGGAAAAAATTAAAAATATATAGCACAAAACTCAAAGAAGAATGTGGGGTTTTTGGAATAAGTAATAGTACTGATGCATCTACTCTAACAGCTTTAGGTTTACATGCTTTGCAACATAGAGGCCAAGAAGGTTGTGGAATTGTTTCATTTGATGGAAAAAATTATCATTCTGAAAAAAGATTTGGTCTAGTTGGTGATAATTTTAATAAAGAAAAAGTATTAAAAAAAATTCCAGGTAACTATGCGATTGGTCACAACAGATATAGTACTACAGGAGGTACTACGTTAAGAAACGTTCAACCTTTTTTTGCTGACACAAACGCTGGTGGAATCGGTGTTTCACACAATGGAAATTTGACTAATGCAATTACTTTGCGAAAAAAATTAGTTGAAGATGGTGCAATTTTTCATACAACATCTGATACTGAAACTATTGTTCAATTAATTGCCAAATCAAAAAGAAAAAAGACTATGGATAAAATCATAGATGCTCTTTTCCAAATTCAAGGTGGGTACGCTTTAGTAATGCTGACTCAAAATACCTTAATAGGTGTTAGAGACCCATATGGGATAAGGCCTTTAGTCGTCGGAAAACTAAAAGATTCTTATATTTTTGCATCAGAAACTTGTGCATTGGATATAATCGGAGCTAAATTTATTCGAGAAGTTGAAAATGGAGAGATTATTTATATTGAAGATAATAAGCTTAATAGTGTTAAGCCCTTCCCACTAAAAAAAGTTAGGCCATGTATTTTTGAATATATTTATTTTGCAAGACCAGATAGTGTTTTGAATGGTAAATGTGCATATGAATATAGAAAAAATTTTGGTAAGGAACTTGCAAAAGAGACCAATATTGAAGCAGACTTAATAGTTCCAGTTCCCGACTCAGGAAATGCAGCTGCTATAGGATTTAGCCAACATGTTGGTAAAAACTTTGAATTAGGTTTAATAAGGAATCATTATGTTGGAAGAACTTTTATTGAGCCAACGCAAAAAATAAGAAGCTTAGGTGTTAAGCTTAAATTAAATGCCAACAAATCATCAATTAAAGATAAAAAAATTATTTTAATTGATGACTCTCTTGTAAGAGGAACAACTTGTCATAAAATAGTTAAAATGCTTTATGACGCTGGTGCAAAAGAGGTTCATGTTAGAATTGCAGCGCCGGAAATAAAATTTCCAGATTTTTACGGTATAGATACCCCTTCAAAAAAAGAATTGTTAGCTGCAAATAAAAATAATCAAGAAATTTGTGAATACATTAACGCAAAATCTTTAAAATTTTTATCGATTAACGGGATGTATAAAGCTATGGGCTTTGAAAAAAGAAATAAAACATATCCACAATTAACTGATCACTATTTTACCGGTGAATACCCAATAAAGCCTATTGACAACTTGGGAGATAATAAAATAACTCAACTATCGCTATTAAGCACTGCTTCTAATAATTAGATATGAAAAAAGTAAATTTTACTGAAATGAAAAATGGTTCTAAAGAAGATTATTTATTATTGGATAGATACGAAAAAAAATATATTGAAGGAACAGCAGATAGAATTATAAAATTTCTAGAAAAATATAATGAAACATTAGAAGGTTACCAAGTAAGTAGACTAGAACATTCATTGCAAGCAGCGACACGCGCTTTAAGAGACAATGCTAGTGACGAAATGATAGTTGCAACATTATTACATGATATTGGTGATGACTTGGCGCCATTAAATCATGCAGAATATGCAGCGGCTATTTTAAGACCCTACGTAAGCGAAAAAACTTACTGGATACTTCTAAAACATGGTGAGTTTCAAATGTATTATTATGCACATCACCTTGGCGCAGATAGAAATAAAAGAGATCAGTATAAAGACCACAAATATTACGATGATTGTATTAAATTTTGTGAAAAATGGGATCAATCATCATTTGATCCTAATTACAAATCTTTAACACTTAAAGAATTTGAACCTTTAATTAGAAAAATTTTTTCTAGAAAACCTTACACAGCATAATATTTTGAGAAATTTTTCAAACCAGCAAAAAGGCTCTTTACTAGCTTTTATTGCTGTGATGTTTATAACTCCTGACTCTTTATTTATTAGACTCTCTAATATCGAAACTTGGGGTATGCTTTTTTATAGAGGTGCTATACCATTTGTAACTGTTTTGATTGGCCTTTTATTGTTTTATAAAAATAATTTTTTTAAAGCATTATTTGGTATTGGCTATCCTGGTATTTTTTATATAGTAAGCTTTTCTATTTGTAATATTACTTTCATTATATCTATTCAAAATACTAATGTAGCTAATACTCTATTAATGATAGCCATGGCACCTATGCTTTCAGCGATACTTGGGGGAATTTTTTTAAAAGAAATGCCTGATAAAAAAACTTGGTTAGCAATAATTATAACTTTTATAGCTGTTACCTATATTTTTTATGACTCAATTGAACTGGGAAATTTCTATGGTGATATCTTCGGTTTAATCACTGCTTTTGGCCTTGCCTGTAATGCGGTCCTAGCAAGGTTTGCAAAAGATAGGGACCTTGTTCCTTCTGCTGTTGTGGGAAAACTTTGTGTTGCCATTTTTGCCTTCTTTTTTGTTGAAAGCTTTGAACTTATTGAAAAAGACTTAATTATCGTACCATTAATGTGCATCATGTGTGTTGCTTTGCCTTTTGTTCTGGTAACTATTGCCCCAAGATTTATTGCGGCCGAAGAAGTAAACCTTTTTTTCTTACTTGAAACTATACTAGGTCCAATTTGGGTTTGGTTTGTAATAAGTGAAAAACCAAGTGTTGAAACTATACAGGGTGGTATAATTATAATTACAACCATTGCCATACATTCGTATTTTAAACTTAAAAAATCTTAGGCTTGTCACAATTAAGTCTTTATTTAATAATAGATGACGCATAATTAAGTATCAAATATGAATAAAATTTTAAAAAACTCATGGGCTTTATTTTTAGGAATGGGACTAATAATGTTAGCTCACGGTTTCCAAGGATCTTTGTTAGGTGTCAGAGCAGTTCAAGAGGAGTTTAGTCTTACATCAACTGGTTTTATGTTATCTGGATATTATGTTGGGTATTTTATAGGCGCAAAAACTATTCCTAGTTTTATTTTAAGAGTAGGTCATATTAGAGTCTTTGCTGCTTTTGCTTCTACCTGTTCTATAGTTATTTTAATGCATTCAATTTTTATTAATCCTTTCACATGGTTTATTCTTAGAATTATAACAGGGATTAGCATGGTCTCTATGTACACAATTGCTGAAAGTTGGCTTAACGATAGATCAAGTAATAAAAATAGAGGAAGTGTATTGTCAATTTATATGATTGTTCTTTATGGTTCTATGGCAATTGGAATGTTTTTTTTAAACTTTAGTAC
>MDSV01194323.1_pt1 | contig 13053 bp, 6 predicted proteins | sample 810851 | NCBI WGS metagenome assembly MDSV01 (sample SAMN05326640, study PRJNA326480) | marine metagenome | isolation source: seawater | place: Atlantic Ocean: North East | collected 2012 | reverse complement strand
GGCCATCCCACTTCAACAACTTTCTCCCCTCAGCATGAGAGCGGAGATGCATACCATCCCACCGGTAGAGCTTTTTGCCGGTCGCGGGCTCCATCACAATGGAATCCGCCCGTAAGGTGGCCCCGGGAACCAGAAGAATGATAAGAACTATGAGGAGGCGTCCACGTTTCATGCAGTGATCAGCCTACTCTTCCAGCAGTCATTCTACCAGCTCCCTCTGCATGCACGCCACCCACAGCTCTACCACCCCCTCATTTCGAAAAAATCCCAAAATAAAAAAATCGGTGCCTTGGGTCACGGTTGATCTAGTAACAGGCAGTCAATCATCGGAGTGAGATCCAAGGTCCTGCATTACTACAACTTTTAGAACCAAGGCCTCCGCGATCTCACTCCCTTGAGAACACTGCCTCATTTTTTGAAAACGGATCAGGAAGAGGGCCTTTCGTCCTCCAGGTTCAAGGCAGAAAGAATTGAGGAGGTCGCGGTCTTGCCGAGCAAGCTGTAGGCGGGACCAGTCCAATGAAAGCGGTCTCCCTTCGCTAGATTCCTCCTTCCGGCCAAAAGAGCATAAAAATTACTGACCGGAATACCTGCCTCCCGCATGACTTCGTCTGCCATCATGTTGTGCCTCACAATAACTGGGTTCACCTCAGGATCGAATCGGGAAGTATCGCCCTTCCGGGTCACCGGAGTGCTGTTGGCCCATATCAATCTTGCCGACGGAAGCCTTCCCTTCAGAACCTCCACGTAAGCTCTCGTTAGAGGGCGAAATGTTCCTTCCTTAATCCGACCTTCGGTCCACCCATGCAATCCCATATTAAAGTGGACCACGTCATAGGGTCCATTCTTCTCGAGGAGATCAGCGAGAAGCGCATTCGTACTCTCTGACTGCCAGTGCGGATTGACCCATGTATCAACATCCGCCACTCCCTCGAGTGATTTGATCACAACCTTCCGGTAGCCACTGAGGATGGAATCACCGATCAGGAGAACTCGCGGACGACCCGTCTTTTCTGGCTGCGCCCTGTCCACGCGCCACCCCTTTCCTTCCACCAGCCTTCGCGCAGCTGGCTGCTGGGAAGCCGCTCCCGACTTTTTTCCACTGCGAATCCTGAGCATGACCGGCCTACCTGTAACCCTTAACCTCGGAATGGTGATCAAACCTCCGTCATCCACACGACCCTCCCCCCTCACCTTGCCAAACTCCCAGCGAAACTCTTCTCCGGGAGACAGCCTGAAATTCTGAAGGCGTCGGAGACTCACATCCGCCACCACCTCCTCGGGAATGGCAAACCGGGTCTTCAGGTTCTCCGGCGTTGCCAAAAAGAGCGAGACCTCCAGCGCTTCTGCGGTATCCTCCCGACTCTTCCAGCGAAAGTAGCCATTAACCTGACCTGCTTCTTTGCTCTTAAGATTATCTGGCCAGGGAAGCGCACTGTTCGCCGAGGCCTTCGTGAATACGGGATACGCTTCGTTCTTACGGACGCTCAGCCAATCGAAGGAATCAATCAGGTCATTAACCGTCTTGATCCTCTCCGAATTATTCGCGTGCCCAAAAGGCCCCCAATACAGCATCAATGCATACCTCCGCTTCTCCATAGCCTCGAAAAACTCACCGTGACCGCCAGACCATCCATCATTCTGAGCCGAATAATTAAGGCAGATCGGTGGATCAGGAAGAACCCTTCCCGCGGGGACTTCTTTGGGAGGAAAAAAGAGACGCTCTGCAACATGCTCTACTCCTGCCGGGACATTCGCTTTGATCGCCGCAAAGACATCACCGTGCCTCATTCCAATTCCAAGAGTCCCACTCCCTCCCATCGAATTACCAGACAGGTAGACTCTCTCCGGATCGATCTTGAAGCGCTTGATCGCCCACCGCACTGAGTCGATCACCCGCTTTTCAACGGGCATCGTATCCCCCCCGGAATTCCTCTCTCTCAAGCCCTTATCCCGGGGATGCATGCCCCCCCACCACCAGTCTCGACGATTCTTACGGCAATCAAGATACAAGGCATAGTGATCGTCCGGCGACCGATAGATATCGTGATTTCCTACTGTCTTCGTGCAATCCACGCAGGAAAAAACATCATGTCCTGCAGAGTGCAGAACCACATAGAGTGGAGCATTTTTTGCCGGTGTGTTTCGTGGATGAATGACGACCAGGGAATCCTCCTGCGGCGTATCGTACCCCCACTCCTTCCGAACTCCATGACGGAAGGTTTCCGTCTTCCGATCATTAAAGATTTTGCTACTGGAAGGCTCCCCCGGAGGCCAGACAGGCTGACCAACCGCCATTCCTGAGGCCCATAGGAGAATCAAAACACTTCGGAGGCTCATTCACGAGCTTCTGCCGAAGCCAAGCTCCGTGCAACCCCGCAGCACGGATCTGTCACCTTTCCCATAAGGTTCTATGGTTTAATAGATTGCATGAGAATCCCCAGATGATCCGATGCGCAACCTCGTTTGCAGGCTCGCTCTCTGCTTCAAAACAAAGCACTTAAGGCGCAGCAGGATGGCTGAACACCTCGCCTCTTCCTCAATCATCCCAGCAGCAGACAATCACCCCGAACGTGGCCAAAGACCTCTCCCCCAACGCCGAAGCGGACTCTGAGACCCTCTCGCTATGCCCGCCCTTGCCTCCCACACGCTACCACGACCTCGATGCGTTGCGGGCTTTTGCCATGCTCCTCGGCATTCTGCTGCACGCGGTTCTCTCCTTCAACCAAACTCCGATCTGGCCAGCTCAGGACAATTTTCAGGACGCGAAATTCCAGACCATCAACAATTCCATCCACGGGTTTCGGATGCAACTATTCTTCCTCGTGAGTGGTTTCTTCGCCTGCATGATGTGGCTGAAGCGCGGCACTCTGGGCCTCATCTGGCACCGGTTCAAGCGTATCCTTCTCCCCCTTTTCGTCTTCTCTCTCTTCATCATTCCGGCACTGACCCACATGCCCAAGCTCGCGGAGCGCAAAAAAGAAGCGGCATCAGTACAGTCCAAGTCGCGGGAGGGAACGGGAAAGTCTACATTATCGATCTGGGATGCCGCAAAGGAAGGAGACCTCCGCCGCGTTCAGGACCTTATCGCCGCCGGAGCCAAGATCAACCGAGCCAAACCGGGCCTCATTCGCGCGACACCGCTTCATCATGCCTGCGCAACCGGCGAGACCGAACTGATCTCCTTTCTGCTTAATGCAGGCGCAAAGGTCGATGTTGGTGACAACAACGGAGCGACTCCTCTGCACTGGGCGGCGCTCATGGGACAGACCGAGTCAACGCGCCTTCTTCTGAAGGCAGGCGCCTCTCCCGAACTGAAGAACAAGGACGGCGAGACTCCACTCCAGTCCGCCAACACGTCTCAGGAACTCACTCAGATGGCGCTCTGGGTGCTTAAGATGCCACTTCAGATCGATTCTGTAATGTCAGGGCGGAGCGAAGTCAGAGCCCTGCTCCGAGGGGAGTCGGTAGGCCTCTGGACGAAACTCGGAAGCTTTTTTAAGCGAAACTATCTGAGCCAGTTCTTTGGATCAAAGATCGTTCTTCATCACCTCTGGTTCCTGTACGATCTCTTCCTCCTCTGTGTCGGATTCGCTCTTCTTCTCGGACTTGCCCGAGTTCTCGGACGGACCATCAAAGCGGTTGCACTCAAGTGCACATCCCGTCTCGATGCAGGTCCCTTCTGGGCTCGATGGAAGAAGCCTCTCCAAAGAGCTGTGACCATAAGTGGTGCAGCTCTCGCCCTCCTTCTGATCCTCGAAACCTACCGCAGCCAGGATGAAATGGGCACCGGGGAATTCGGGCCCCAGACAGCGGTATTCATCAACGCGGAGCCTCTTCCCGCGATCCAAGTTGTTTCCGATGACGTTATTCGCACCCTCCGACGGAAAGGCCTGTCACAGGAGGCCCTTTCCGCTTTGCGAGATGCTGGAATTTCCAAGACCGCTATTGAAAAAGCGAGGAGCGCGGCATCAGACACCGGCGGGCGCCTCACCCGTGAGGCCGCTGAGCAACTGGGTTCCTCAAGCAGCCTGGGCGTGCACATGAGAAAGCTCTGGAGCCACCTCGGAGGTCTTCCCTCTCATCTCAGGAAGGAAGAGAACAGCACCTGGCGCTCCGCCCCTCAGTATCTCTCTGACAATACGCTCGTAAGTCGAATTCCACTTGAAAACATCGCCTTCCCACCTCGTCCCGCGTGGTGGAAACTGTGGCATTACAGCATCTACTTCCTCGTTGGTGCCATTCTCTTTCGATTCCGCAGGGCGCTCAACATCCTCCGATTTACCTGGCCGCTTCTCTTTGCTCTCGCCCTCATGACCTTTGCCCTCGCCCTTGCGGAAACACGCAAGAGCGCTCCGGAACTCATAAACTGGCTGGCCGCTTTCTTATCTCCGCTTGGAGGACTCGTGGGGAATTTCGTCGATTGGTTTAATGGAGTCGACGGAGAATCCGCCAAGGCGCGAGGGTGGAAATTGACCAACGCCAGCTTTCTTTTGACTACATACAGCTGGCTCATGATCTTCGCCTTCATCGGATTCTTTAAGCTGATCTGTTCCAAGCCTCGAAAATGGATTCGATTCATTTCGAATTCCTCCTATTGGCTCTACCTTGCCCATATGCCTCTCGTCGATATACTTCAGATCTGGGTCAGTGATTGGGGAGCGGGGGCTGATTTCTGGACCAAGGACAACCAATGGATTCTCATATCTCTGAAACTGGGCTTCGTCACTGTGACGTCGACAGCCCTTCTTCTGGGGTCTTACTTCCTGATCCAATACACTCCTATCAGCACGCTGTTGAACGGAAAGCGAAAGAGGCTCTTCTCAGCTAAGCCCGCTTCACCGCGCCCAAGCATTCCCGAAGGTGCTTCGGAGAACGAGAACTCCAACCGTGACACCCCGATCGGAGATGATGCAAATTAAAATCCTCTACATCTGAGACTGGCTTTGCGTGGGCTTATTTGTTCACTCTGCTAGTTTATCGAGCGCAGGCAACCACGGGGACAATCACTTCCTGGTCATGGCATGGAACCTGCTCATGTCACTGATTATCAATGAAATACTTGAAAAGCGCCTACCTACTCCAAACTAGCTTCGCCCCAAACGCACTCTCTCCCTCCCCCAGGGATGAAATAATACCTCCCCCCCAGATTTTTCGACGGCGTCGAGAAAAGAAGGCTATCCGAGCTTCTGATGATGCTCAAATGCCCCTAACCCGCGCTCAGTTACCGAACACACACTATCATGGCATTGCCTCCCTGAATGGGGCTCTGGTAATGGGAAGAATGAGAACATTCCTATTCGTCTTATTACTTTTTCTTGCGCTGCCCCTAATTACCCAGGACCTCTTTGGCCAAAGTCTGACGAATGATACCTACACTCTGAGTCAGGGTGAGACCCTGGCTGCGGATGGAAACGGGACTCCGGGCATTCTTGAGAACGACTTGTTTTTGCCCGGCCAATCGCCTGCGGTCGCATGGGTGAAGGAGCAGCCACAAAATGGAAGCCTGATTCTGAATGAGAACGGAACATTCAGCTACCAGCCGCGACCCAATTTTTCAGGGACGGACGCATTTAGCTACCGTGCCTCACTCGGGAACCCGTTAACAGTCCTCTCGTCGCGAACAAATTGGCGAGCTTTCAGCCCTATGGATGGACGCCCACCAGCCTTAGACAGTCCCGGCTTTAATGATACTTGGAACACTCTTGCCTTCAACATCCCAAGATCGTGGGTGCGCGCTCGGGGACTGACCGGTTATGGCATGTTTGGTGAAACCAATAACGGCAATGGATTTTTTTCCGGGGGCATTCCGCCCGAAACGAATCTTGGACTTCCCATGAATGGACGGCGTTATACCGCCTATATGCGCACCGTGTTTAGCCTGGGCGAGTCCGGAACTTATCGAATAAGCGCAGCATTGAGGAGGGACGATGGAGTCATTGCCTACCTCGACGGCAAAGAGCTTTTCCGGTCCTTTGAACCTGGGGCCCTTACCGCTAAGACCGCCCCCGGCGGCTACTTTCTCATGGTAGAGGGAAGCAATCTCTCTCTCACGTCTGGTCCCGGTGAGACAGCCCAGAACGTGATAGAGGTGGATGGTGTTGAGCTTTCAGAAGGAGAGCATTGTTTTGCGATGTCGATCCACAACGCTCAGGCCGCAAATCAGGGAAATGCGGCTGCCAGCTCCGACCTCGGGGTTCAGCTCGACACTCTTCAGTTGACCAAGACAGAACAGGCCGAGGTATCAATCGAGGTTCTGCCCAGCCAAGGCACAATTACTGGTGAACCCGACTGGTTCAGTATGCAACCTGATGCTGTCTTAAACACGGCTAACAATAACCGCAGTCTTTACTCCAATGACGGCTTATTAGATGAGAGCGGAGTCCCTTACCTTGAGATCTTAGAGCTGCAAATTGATGATTCACAGGCAGAGGGCACTATCCTTAGCTCAGACCCCCAAACTGGAAATTTTCAGTTTGAACCCACGCCGGACTTTGAGGGCCTGACCCTCCTGACCTATCGGGTAACGACAGAAAGCGGCCAATCTGATCCCATTGACTTATTCATATGGGTTTCAAGCTCAGCTCCGTCGACCGATAGCGCTCCGCATTCCATCTCTGTTGGCTCATCACAGCAGTCGAATTTACCCCTGCCCATACCAATCTCAATTCCCGCTGCCCGCATCGTCACCCAGCCTGAAACAGGCACAGCCACGGTAACAAGTTTACGCGGAAATGCCCCTGGCTGGTATGCTATTTACTCCGCACCTGTGACCACAAATTACCTTCCAAGAACCGGATCAAATCAGTTCATCGTTGAATTTCTCCCCATAGCAAACAGACCCACCTGGATCCGGCTCCCTGTCCAAATAAATCTGATCAGTCCGATGCAAAATTGGCGAACGAGCACTTTCAATCAAGTACAGCTCGCCGACGCATCGATCAGTGGCGCTCTCGCAGATCCCGATCAAGATCACTACTCCAATCTGATGGAATATGTTTTCAACAGCAATCCTCTCGACTCCAGCAGCAGCCCATCCGCTCCTTTAACCATAGTCAGCAGAGGTTCTGATGCGGTAGTCACCACCTTCCAGCAGAACCTCCCGGCAGATACCATGTGCGAACTTCAGATCAGAGGGCACGACGACCAAGACTGGATAACGATCGGAGCCAACTACGGACATCTCAATCCTGCTTTCCGGACGGGCTGGTTTACCAACCTCGGACGAGGAAACCAGTCGACGCTACCTCGCGATCGGTCAGCCGCGATCTACCGTTATCGTTTCAGCTTATATCCATGGGTCACCGATGTCCCTGAGGGGCAATCCCTTGATCAGTAAAGAGAGACATCCTACTTCCTCGAAAATGACGGAGTCAGGTAGACATTAGAACCGACCTTTACTCCGCCTCTCACCCCTCGACCTCCGTCGAGTTGGCCCTCTCATACTGGGGACACCCCGTGGAGAAGCCTCAATGTGAGTGACCCCCTACGGGAAATATCTGCCACGCCTTCCAGAGAACATGGCAGCGAACACCATCGTAGGTGCTGAGCAACCATGAGCCTCTTTCCTTCTCCCGCGCCTACCTCAGCAACCTTACCACCAGTACGGCCCCACTAACCGTGCGGAACCGCCCCTCTTACAATCCTTCCCGGCTCACTACAATTGCACGCCAAGCGCCCGGGTCCCCCTACCCATTCATTCGACGAGCCGGGTCCGAGAATTCATCCGACTCAATGAGAAGCCCGGAGCGAACCCTCACGCTTTCAGTCACCCACAGGGCATTACTGAGAGTCACCTCCCGACTTGCAGGCGCTCTATCTTAAGTGGTAGGACTCGGGAGTGAAGAAATTAGTCCTGCTTCATGCTGCCATCCTCCTCACTGGGTGCGGCGAGAAGAAAGCCACCCCGGAAACTCTCATTACTCCTTCGCAGCCAGAGCCTCTCGTCGACAAGGCTCTCTTGAACTTCGACGCCATTCCTGCGCTTGCAGCCACCCTTGAGGAAACAATCGAAGAAGGCCCGGAAGGCCACTTTATTGTCAAGGGAACCGATACCCTATACTCAGGCGTCTTTTACAAGGTCGATTCCATCAGTGGGGAGGAGGTCTATATCGTTGCAAATATCAAGGACGGTCAGTTTGAGGGACCTTCAATAATGTATCGCTCCAACGGATCGAAAGCCGGCGAAGTGGAGCTCCAGAATGGAACGCCTGTGGAAGGATCCGAGCAATACTGGAATAGCAAGGGCCAAAAGGTTGACACGCAGGAAGAGGCCCTCGACAGCCAATAACTTACACTTTCTCCCTGCTCCTCGATTCTGGAGAGCCCTCGCATAGGCCCATTGTTCATCCAGCTGATCTCATGTGATCAATTGGGACTTTCGAGCAGTGACTCTCGCGCCTCCCCTACCTCTTCCCTGCAAGAATCTCTCCTAGGTTTTCTACCACTTTGGGCGACGGCAGGCCCCTCTTATTCGTTACCAAAAAGACGAAGTTGTCTGCCAGGATTTCCTCTGGGTGGATCAGGTAACTCGTGTTCTTACCGACTTGCTCAAAGAATCCCGTCACCTCTCCCACGTCCAGGAGCTTCGGTGTCGCTCCTTCGTGGATCACTTTCACACTCTTCCCATCTGCTGCGCGCTTCACCACCACCAGCTTAAACTGGAGATAGCGAAAGAACTCCCCACCCTTCTCTAGGTCATACTTTTCCTCCTTCGAAAACAGAATTGGGATTACCCATTGCTCCTTCCCCTCAACCCTTACCCTCAAGCAATGCTCATTACGCGGCGCATCTGGATTGGTCAGCTTTCGTAATGCCAGCTCCTCCGGAAACACTAACTCCTCGCACTTCTCGAAGCCGATAGCCGCATAGCACCTCTCCCGAAGTTCTTCATTTGCCCGTGACAGCACGTGGAACAGCTCATGGCAAAGCACCCGCTGCACCCCCGAAGGTCGTCCTTCCAGAAACTTCTCCGGAAACACAATCGCGTTCGCCCTGGTATAGGCGGCGTTCCCCTCTTCCTGCCCTGTCGTCTTGATCAACCAGATCTTCTCTGGAAACGGCAAAGCCATCTTCCTCAATGTCTCTTCTACACCCTCCATCGCCAGATACACCTTTTCCTTCTCTGCCTCTTCCCACGCCAGCACAGCCTTCCCCACAAATTTCAAATATTCCCTCTCCGAGACCGCCCTGTCCGTCTTCAAGCGCGCCGCACGATCAAATGGACTCATCCGCTCGACGTAGTCATCTCGACTTGTCAATACCCGCTTTCCATCCGCCACGGTGGCAAACGACAAGGTCGTCCTCCCCACCCTCAGCTCTGCCCACCCATGGCCCGTTAAAGCCAACAGCGCTGCCACAATAAACACAGACTTTATCACCCCTTGAAACTAGCTGAACAGTCAACACTGCACCACTAAGATTCTCTCCCTTACAAAAGTCAGACAATCTCCGCCCTATTAAGAGAAGCCATGAGTGACTGACCTCACCCTGCCCAGATCCGCGTCGATTGGACTAACCCCAAGCCGCCCCAGCAGCCATCCCCACTCACTTGCTCTCTGACAGCAGAGATTAACAACCCTTAAAGGATACTTATACAGGCGACCCACCAAAGGTGAACACGGAGACCAACAAAAAGATATAGACTATTAGAGGGAGTAGTTGGAATAGAGTGATTTTTGTCGTGTTAGTGCCATTCTTTATCCGCTTTGCAGTGAGCTTCCAAATACCCACCGCATAAGCAGGGATCAGCACCAGCAATGCCGCCCCAGAAAATGCAAAAACGATGAATCCACCAGCAGGATCTCCAATGGCACTTAAGCTACCCACCACAAAGACAATCGGAAAATAGGCCAGAGCCCAGCATGGCAGTAGCACATTCAGATCTTTTTTCTTTGGCCTCGTTTGGGACTCTTCCTCTTTCACACTTTCAGATAGCAGACTGATTTGTCACAGAAGCAACGATCATTTTGGAAAACACTGCAGCAGCAAGAGCGAAGAGTTTGAGACGCAGGGAGAGTCTCTAGAGTGACCACCACGACGCTCCCGGTAGCCACGAGCCCCGTCTTGCTGACCGAACCTGATATTCGCCTTAGCTCAGCCTGCCAGGGACGCGAGACTAGTCAGAATAGACAGAGTTCAGCAGCAGGGCTCGGGCGCTATCGATCTCTTCCCTGCGTGTCCCATAGTCCTGAGGACCCCAGAACCTGTGGGCTGACCTAATCTCACTCATCTGCCTTTGGTAGGATTCGGCACTCTGCAATTGCCGGGCTGAGCGGGTCCCCTCTAACTGGGCCACAGGTAAGCTGGATGGAGGAGAGGTGCAGGCCGAAAGAAGGGCCACCAGTGCAACAGCCATAACCGGGCTGAGTTTCATGTGTGTACGGATACCACGCCTCGGGTGCTTAGCACAAGCTTCCCCGCTCGCTGACTGTGGCTGAAGACGGGCCGACATGGCTCTCGGAGATGGAAATACAGGAGGAGGAATAACCACACCCCGCCGAAATCCGGGCGGCGCAGCTTCCCCCCGCTCGGAACAGCACTTATCTCAAAGGAAGCGAGACAGAATTTGCCTTTCGATCGGATTTCCGTATAACGGCCGTCCTCAATTGAACCGCAGCCCCCAAGCTACAATGGATATGGAGGGGTGGCAGAGCGGTTGAATGCACCAGTCTTGAAAACTGGCATAGGGCAACCTATCGTGGGTTCGAATCCCACCCCCTCCGCCATTGGCCCCAACCAGAGTTCAGGCGCTCTAGGGCACTGGGAATTCACCGGAGATAAACCGGTCATACTGCTCCCGCAGTCCAACACCAGCCTCCGACCCCGAACCTCCATGGAAACTATCACGGACAGCCTTCCGGGACCACTCCACCGCCTTACTCCGATCCTGCTTCGCAAACCAGACCTCAGCCATGGTATCCAGATAAGCCGCCTGCCGGGGACGCATCGCGAGGGCTCGTTCGATCTTCTGCATCGCGTCAGGTAATTCCCGGCAGGCCCGCGACGCCATCCAAGCTGCGCTGTTGTAAGTATTGTGCGCCTTCGGGTATGCCTCAATGGACTCTGCCAATCGTCCGTAAACAATTCTGAAATTGCGATCATGCTCCTCTATCAGACCCGCCTCTCTGAGAAGGGGGAAATAGTCGTCCGCCAGGATTCCATCCCCGTTAAGGATTTCGAAGGAGCTGCGAAAGAGCTTGTTCGCTTCTTCCTGATTACCCTCCTCGTGCAGCGCTAACCCCCGATAGAGATCTGCAATGAACCTTTTACGAATAAAGGAGACCGGATTGATAAAGGTTGATCTCCCCTTGAGATACTGCATGGCATCAACTTCCGCAAAGGCTGCTGCCACCCTCCACTGCTTGTTATTTCTCGCCTGCTTGGAGAAATAAGAAGCCGCGGTTTGCCAATACCAGTCGGCGGGGCCTCCCGTGATCACCAGTTTCCGCCAGTAGTCCTCGGCCTTAGCCACCGCTCCACTGCTATTCACATCCAGAGCCATGCGGAGAAGACGAATAGGCTCATCCAAAGAGAACGTTTCAACTTTGTCCAGAGACTCCCGCGCATCTCCATCATTCCCGGTCCTCGCAAGCGCTCCCCCATAGTAGGCCAAGTAGCGCATATTGGTAGGCTCCTTCTCGATGACTTCTCTCAATTTAGAGACCGCTTTTCCCCATTCCGACACCTGCCCATACTTTGCTGCCAGCTTCTTCCCCCACTTCATTTCCGGGTCATTCTTCGCGAGCTTTTCAAGAAGACCTACGGAGACCGTGGCCTCATCCCGTGCCTCCGCAGCCTCTAAAAGGTCTCCTAGAATCTGTTGCTGCTCTTCTTCTTCACTCGCTTTAGCCTCCAAAATTTTGAGAGCGGCCCTCAACTTTGCATCGTCCATATGCACGATTCCGTAAAGCGCCCCGAGAAGGAGAATCCTCTTTGCCTTTTCCTCTTCCACCCTCTCCAGAAATCCCCATAGCCGAGGTGCGGAATCTCCCTCACCGAAAAGATGCGCCACAACCCGCAGGTCATCACGTTCCTTGGAATCGGCGGTGAGCCTTTTAGATGACACGAGGAAGGCCAGCTCATAGAGACTACCACCAAGATCATTCAAACGCCCCACAAACTCCAGCCAGTTGGAAAAACCGTCCTTCAAAGCCAGCTCTGAGAGCCGCTCCATGATTTTGATACTCTCTTTCTGCTCTCCCCGGGTGTGAAGAAAGGACGCGATAGTGAGTACCTCATAACGCTCCTCCTCCGAATCTGACCAGTCCGTCGCCATCGCCTCAAACCGCTCTCCCAGCCATTTGCGACGGTCCTCCTCTCCTCCCGTATACCCAAACACCTGGAGCGCCTTTCCAGGCTGCTCCACCGTGTCGTAGTAGGTGAAGGCTGAATCTTTATTCATTCGAAATAACAGGGGCAGACCCACATCCACATTTCCGTTGAGGAGAAGTGACAGGACAGCCCCTCTCTTTTCTTCATCTTCACCATCTCCCGAGGCCTCTTTGGCCATCTGCTCCATCAGCCGATCAGACTCCTCGTGATCCAATTGCCAGCGACGAAGGACTGTCTCTGCGTGGACTCTGACAATCGCCGACTCCCTCGGTCGATTCATACACCACTGAAGATATGGCTCAGGGTCTCCCTCAAGGAGCGCCATCACCGCTACCACGTCGGAACGTCCCAACTTCTCTGCCAACGCCCGGGAATCGACGAGTCGTCCCGCAGAACGCAGGAGAGCAAGCTGAATCTCTGCAGCTTCCCGGGTAGCTTCAGTGACCATTCCGTCATCTCCAAGAGCAATAGACCCGTCTCCTTTCGCAATTTCATGATCCAGATCCCTGTTCATCCTCAAGAGACATGCCAGCCGCCGATTATTCTCTTCCCCTCTGGGGGCCAGGCGAAGAATCGCTTCTGCCTCCTCGCGCCTTCCCTCAACGAGCTCTCGAAGCGTCAGGGGCAGGACTGCCTTTTCGACCAATTCACCGCAAACCTGTCGCGCTTCCTCGCTTTCCTCGAACCGGTAGAGCCTGAGCATTTGCATATAGGCTTCCG
>MDSV01110355.1_pt1 | contig 13054 bp, 11 predicted proteins | sample 810851 | NCBI WGS metagenome assembly MDSV01 (sample SAMN05326640, study PRJNA326480) | marine metagenome | isolation source: seawater | place: Atlantic Ocean: North East | collected 2012 | reverse complement strand
TTTGTTTGTCTGGGATGCCCTAAACAAGAATATTGGATGGCTGAGCACAAAGAATATCTTAACTGTATTTGTATCGGAGTTGGGGAGGTGGTGAATATGATATCAAATAAAATTGGATTAACACCAAAGTGGATACAAAGTATTGGGATGAGATGGTTAACTAGACTTATAGCCGAGCCAAGAAGATTATTTTGGAGATATGCTTATACAAATTCTAAATTTATCTATTTTTTTTTAATGCAGTACTTAAAATTTAAAATTTATAATAAAAAAAATTATTTTGATTTCTAAAAAATTATACCTTAGAGGTATTATCTCTGATTTAAGCACATATTTATTGGTAATAACTTTTATAATCTATTTCATTTATTTAGATAAATTATATATTAAGATTATTAAGTTAATCAAAAGTATATGTACATTTTTTGAATATAGACTAGTAATTAAATTATGATGAATAATCGTTATGATGTTTTTTTGTCAGTTATCTATGTGTTAAATGATAATTTAGATCATTTAAAAAAAACCTTAACTACTACTGTCCAAACGCTTTCTCAAATTGTTACTGACTATGAAATAGTAGTTGTTGATAATATGAGTGACAAAAGCAAGAGTATTTCTTTATTAAAGGAGTTAACAAATGATAAAAATTTTCCTAATTTGCAAGTTTATATCTTAAATAAAAGAATTGATGAAAACATTGCTTCTTGTATCGGTTTAGATAAATCTCTAGGTGATTTTGTGACTATATTAAACCCTTTTTTAGATGATATTTCTTTTATATCTACAATGCTTGATGAAGCAAAAAAAAATTTTGATATAGTTATTGCGTATAATAAAAACAAATATATTAAAAGTTTTTTTTACAGAGTTGGAAGAAAAGGGTTTGATTTTTTATATAAACTTTTAAATAAAGAAAGTATTGCTGAAGATATATATCCGTATAGACTTTTTAGTAGGCGTGTAACTAACCAAATTTTACAAGATCAATTCCCAGAAATGATTTTGAGACATTTGCCAACGAGCATTGGCTATACAAGAAAAGAATTGAATTATAATTCAAAATTTAAAACATCACCAAATATAAATTTTTTATACAGTGTAAAAAAAGGAATAAAATTTTTAATTTCAACTTCTGGCGCTCCAATGAGAGTAATCTCTTTATTGTCTATTTTTGGTGCTTTAATAAATGTAATTTATTCTATATATATTCTTATTATTGCTTTTGTTAAAACAGAAGTTGCTGAAGGATGGATTACTTTATCACTTCAACAATCAGGAATGTTTTTTTTAATCTCTGTTTTTTTCTTTATACTAAGTGAATATATTTTGGAAATGAAAGGTCTTAAGAAAAATGAACACTCAAACTACATAAGCCAAGAATTTGGTAGCACTGTTATTTCGCGGCATAGCAAAATTAATCTAAAAGAGAACGATTCACCCCCTTCTGATAGTTTAAATAACAATAAAATTAAAATATAGTTTTATGCAAGATGCAGTCATTATAGGTGGGGGTTTTTATGGAACAGTAATTGCAATTTATTTAGCAAAACAAAGAGGATTAAAAAATATAACCCTCATTGAACAAGAGTCTGAATTATTAAGCCGTGCATCTCTTAATAATCAAGCCAGAGTTCATAATGGTTATCACTACCCAAGAAGTCTCCTAACAGCTTACAGAAGTCATATAAATTTATCAAGATTCATTGAAGAGTACTCAAGTGCAATAAACCACAAAACAACAATGCTGTATGCAATTGCAAATAATTCAAAAACTAGTGCAAATCAATTTGTGAATTTTTGTAAAACAATTGGCATTAAGATTCAAACTGCAGAAACTTATCATCGTAAATTATTTAATTCTAGATTAATCGAAAATACTTTTCTTGTTGAAGAGTATGTGTTTGATTGTAGTAAATTATTATCCTGGGTAAAAAATAATTTTCTTGAAAACTGTATAAACGTTAATCTAAAAAGCCGTGTAATCTCAATTAGTCCCAATAATGATAAAAACTCTATTGTAAATTATATAACTGAAGATGGTGTTGAAAAAAGTATTAGTAGTCGTTATATTTTTAATTGTACTTATACAGGTATTAATAGATTTAAGGGTGTTTTAAGAAATACTATTGCAAATGTTAAGCACCAAATAGCAGAGTTAGCCTTAATTCGTCCCCCAAAAATAATTGAAGGAATGGGCATTACAGTTATGGATGGTCCTTTTTTTTCAATTTTACCATTTCCCATAAAAAACCTACATTCTCTTTCACACGTTCGTTATACACCTCATATTTCTTGGGAGGATAATGAGGAAATTGATCCTTATGAAAAATTAGCTAATTATAAATGTAATTCACTTTATAATCGTATGATTCGAGATGCAGGAAAATATTTACCTGCAATTCTGGATTCTGAATATGTAGAGTCAATATTTGAAATAAAAACGATTCCTTCAAACAGTGAAATAGACGATGGGCGACCAATTATCTTTAATAAAGAAAGTGAAATTAATAATTTTTACACTGTGTTGGGTGGAAAAATTGATAATATCTATGATGTTTTAAAGAGGCTTGAAGATGAAAAAATTAACTAAATTATTTAAAAAATTTTATCTACCTCTAATAGTTATATGTATAGCTTTTCTTTCATATAATTATAATTTTTTTCGTGTAGCAAACCATCAATGGTTTTTAAATTATTCATTAGGGTCTGAGAACCTTGTTACAGCGGGCCTTATAAATGGCAAGGATAAGTATGGAAGACTTTTTTTGGGAAGGTACACACATAAAAATGATATTTATTCAAAACAATCTCTAGAGCAAGTATTTGAAATAAGTCAAAAAAATTTAACAGAATTAGATGAGATAAAAAAAAACCTATCTGGAAAATTTAAAAAGTATGATTCACAATATGGTTTACAACTTCATTTTTTTTATTACCTACAAAAATTAGGGATTGAAAATATAAAAGTTTTCCAAGGAATTACAGCTATGCTTATGAGTATTGTTGTTGGAATATTATTTTATTTATTAAGAAAAAATTTTTCTACAACTGTTGCCTCAGTCTTCTCTGCATCTTTAGTTTTGAGTCCTTATGTAGTTGTTTTTGCAAAAAACTTGTATTGGGTAGAAGCCACTTGGTTTTTACCAATGATAGTTTCAATGTATTATGGTAAAATAAAATTTTTATCTTGGCCATCTAACTTAAAATTTTTTATTTTTTTTGTTATAGCTTATTTGATCAAGATGCTTTGTGGTTATGAGTATTTAACTACAATCGCTATTGCCTCATGTGTACCAATTATACTTTATATGTCTTTAGACAAAAAAGGATTTAAAGATATGATAATTAAACTATCTATCAATGCCACATCTACACTTATAGCCTTTATTCTTGCCACTGGCATTCATGTGAGTTTTTTGTCCAAAGATAATAGTACAGCACGAGTTCACATTGATCATATTATTACTAACGCTAAAGTAAGAACAAAAACTCATAATTCTTCAGAAATTAAAGAACTATGTAAATATAAACAAAATACTAACAGACAAAATATTGATTTAGAGTTGTTAAAAAACTGTGAAGAAGATTATAAAAAATCATCAAGAAAACCTGGTAAAATTATTTTAAGATATTTAATTTTTGATGATTTTTTACCATGGCTTGGAAATTTTTCTAATATGGAAAGTTTTAATTTTGCCAAAAATAAAGACTACGATATTCTTAAATCATTATGGGAAAAACCTAGCAAAAAAACCTTGAGTGCTACAATTTATGAGACCGAAACCCAGACAAAAAAAAATTTAGTAATTATTTTTCTAAATACTTTTTTATTTTTACTTTTAATACTTACTGCTTTTTTTAGAGCTTCTTTAAAAATGAGACTTGTACTTATGTTTTCTTTATCAGCCCCCTTGTCCTGGTTTATTATTGCACAGGGTCATTCTGCTTTGCACTTTGGTTTAAATTACGTTTTATGGTACTTGCCGCTAGTTCCTTTTTGCTTAATTGCAATTATATCAAATAATAATAAAGTTATATAAAATGGACTTATTGATTGGCAGTTCAGGTTTTGTTGGATCGACTCTCAGAACACAAAAAAGTTTTGATTTCCTATATCGTTCAAATAATATTGCTTCAATTAAAAAAGATATTGATGGAATTGTAGTTTGTTCTGCTGCACCTGCTCAAAAATACCTTGCTAACGAAAACCCCTCTTCAGACTTGAATAATATAAAAAAATTAATTTCACATATTAGTTCTATTAGATGTAAAAATTTTATTCTCATTAGTACAGTTGATGTATTTAAAAACCCCAACAATGTATTTGAAAATAGTCATGTAAATGAAAATGGCTTACATCCATACGGACTGCATCGTCGTATGCTTGAAGATTTTGTTGAAAATAATTTTAGAAATTATCTAATAGTAAGATTGTCTGGTCTTGTAGGACCCGGCTTACGTAAAAATATTATTTTTGATTTTCAAAATAATAATAATCTGGATAGAATAGAAAGTAGAAATATTTTTCAGTTTTATCCAATGATTAACCTTTGGCGTGACATTAAAATCGCATTAAAAGCAAAAATAAAAATTATTCATTTAACTGCTGAACCAATAACGGTTGCAGAAGTTTCTCGTAAAGGGTTCAACAAAACATTTAATAATGAGCTATCTTCTGCATTAGTAAGTTATGATATGAGAACAGAATATGCTGAACTTTTTGGAGTGAAAGGAGACTATCAATATAGCTGTCATGATTCTATTGAGGCTATTCGTCATTACACTCAAATAGAAAATAAAAAATTGGAAATTAAAAATAAATGAGAATATCTATATCAAATATTGCTTGGGATATTAAAGAGGATGAAAAAATCAGAGATTTATTACAGGAGTTTCATATTGGTGCTATTGATATTGTCCCTGGAAAATATTTTACGAATCCTGAAGAAACTACAGATAATGAAATTTACAAAGTTAAAGACTGGTGGTCTAAAAATGGAATTGAAATTGTTGGAATGCAAGCCTTGTTATTTAAAAAAAATGAGATGAATATTTTTGGTACAAAAAATTCACGTTCAATGATGTTAGAATATCTAAAGAGAATTTGTCATATTGGCAATATACTTGGTGCAAAACGAATTGTATTTGGGTCACCAAAGAACAGAGATCGTACTGGATTAAACGATTTGGAAACAGAAAATATTGCGATAGATTTTTTTAATTGTTTAGGTGATATTGCCAATGAGGAAAATGTAGTAATCTGTCTTGAACCTTGTCCTGCTAGTTATGGGTGTAATTTTATGAATACAAGTTTCGAAACTGCAAAAATAGTAACTAAAATTCTTCACCCTTCAATAAAAATGCAGTTAGATTCAGGTGCTATATGTGCGAATGCAGAAGACACATATGAAATCCTGTCAAGATATTCTAATCTTATTGGACATATTCATCTTAGTGAGCCTAATTTAGTACCATTAGGAGACGGAAACACTAATCATAATAACATTTTTAATGCTCTTACAAAATATCTTCCAAATTCTCTTGTAAGTGTTGAAATGTTGGCAACTCAAAATGAACCTCACTTAACCTCTATTAGAAGAGCTTTATTGGTTGCAAATAAAATTTATAATTCAGAAAGTTTATCTTAAAAATGAATAGTTTAACCGATACAAAAATCCGACAAAATTGGTTAGTGCCAGATTTTGAAGTACTTCATTGGTCAGGTAAACAACAAAATTATTGTGTGGTAATTCCAGTCATTAATGAAGGCAAAAGAATTATTAATCTCATAAATCGAATAGCAGATCTAGAGATTAACAAAATCTCTGATGTTATTATTATTGACGGTGGTAGTACTGACAACTCACTTGCAGTTAAAGACCTACAATCTTTTGGAGTAAAAGGATTATTACTTAAAACTAGTGAGGGCAAACTTAGCGCACAACTTCGTTGTGCATATGCATTTGCACTAGATCAAGGATACGAAGGAATAATAACTATAGATGGAAACGATAAAGATGACCCAGAAGCAATTCCACGTTTTATTGAATGTTTAAATAAAGGAGTGGATTTTGTACAAGCATCACGTTTTATTGAAAAAGGAGTATCTGAAAATATACCACTACATAGAAAACTAGCAATTAAATATATTCATACACCAATTCTCAGTTTTTCTTCAGGATTTAAATGGACAGATTCAACTCAGGGATTTAGGGGTTATAGTAAAAGAATTCTTCTTGACCCAAAGGTTGCTCCGTTTAGAAAAATTTTTAATACTTATGAACTATTGGCATATATGTCTTATCGTATACCAAGGCTAGGTTATCGATGCTGTGAAATAGCAACAATAAGAAAATATCCTAAAGGTAAAATTCCTACCAAGATCAATAGTTTAAAAGACTATTTTAATCTTTTTATAGTTTTATTAAAAGGCTGTATGGGGTTTTATAATCCCTAAATTATAATAAGATAGCTCAGGTTAATAAAGGGATGGAAATCTTAAATTATAAATTTTTTATACCACTTATAATACTTTTAAGAATATAGTTTTTATTTATTTTTTCAATATTGCAGCTTTTAAATTTATTAGGTTTATTTAAAGTATAACAAAAACACATTTTTTCATATGTAAATTTTTTTCTTAAACTTATAAAAAATAAAAAGAAATTCAGAATAAATTTAAAAGGCATAAATTTATTTTTATTTGCATAAAATCTAAAATATATATTTTTAAGAAAAAAACTTTCATCAACACATTTTATTCCCCTAAAATAACTTTTGGTTAAATATTTATTCACGTAAATTAAAACATTTTTCTTAACTTTATTATTTTTAAGAAAATATAATTGAGAATGATTGTATTTCATAATAAGTGTTCTTGTATAAGCCCATTCAAATAAGTTTTTAAAAAATAAAATTGGATTTAAAGTAAAATAGATTGTTAAAACAAACAGAAATGTTAAAAAATTCCAATTTTTATATTTGAACTTATAAAGCAAGTATAGTTTAAGCCAATAAGGCTTATTTATTGCATCATAATTAATAATTTTAATCAAATTAGTCTTAGCTGAGAAATAATTTTTAAAGGCATAACAAGATGGATCAATATAAAAATTTCCAATTTTTTTTAAAGAATTCCAATTAGGTTCAACTGAAAAAAAACCTGATCTAATCTTATTGTGACAAATGTGCAGTTCATAATAATTAAAGTATTTGTCAAACGCAATTAAAAGGTTTCCATAAAAATCATTTTTATAAATAATATTCTTAATATCAAATTTTTTCAAACAGTTAACAAAAATATTTTGTATAATATGTTTTTGTTTTTTATCTTTAATAATTATATCCATATCTCTTCCAAGTTTGTTTGGAAACTCATTAAGACCACCTATTACAATCCATTTTATTTTTTTTTTATACATTTGTTTCGCAAAGTGATCAAAAATTAAATGCTTTATTGTATTATGATTATTTTTATTTATATCTTTAATACTCATAGCTATATTTCTTTGGTGTAAATATTTTTATAAAATAATCTAACACTATCTTCCCAAGAAAATTCATCAACAGCCATTTTTCTCGCCGCTTTTCCTTTGTTATCAAGTTGTCTGTTAATTTTTTCTTTAAAGACCATTAAAAGTACATCGGAAATATTTTTAGGAGTTAATTCATTGATAACAAAACCAGCTTTTGATTTATAGACATAATCAGCCAAATTAGTTTGCTTTGAAATTAACAAGGGTAAACCCAAACCTGCTGCTTCAAGTATGGAAAGCGGCATTCCTTCCCATCTAGAGGTGTGAACAAATATATCACTTTTAATAATAATATCTTCTTTTTCTTTTCCAATTTTTTTTCCATGAAATGTAACTTTCGTATTTATTTTAAGAGTTTCAGCCATTTTTTTTAATTGTTTTATGTCTGGTCCATCTCCAATTAAGTCAAGGTGAATATTTTCATTGTGTTTATTAAAAAGATTAATTGATTTTAATAACAAATCTAATCCTTTGTGATGCATGACTATTCGTCCGCAATAACTTATCTTAAGAAAATTATCTGTTGAATAATTAGTTTTAAATTTATCTCTTACCACAATACCATTAGGGACAATGAATGTTTTTTTTCTAACCTGCGTATTAAATAATTGAGTCTCCGATGGTGAGAGAGCGTGGATTGCAGAAGCTTCATTAATTACACTATTTTCAAAAATCTTTTTATAAATAAATTTTAATAAAATATTTTTTTGATATTTATTTAAAACATAAGCACCATGTGGTGATATTATCCATTTAAATCCATATTTTTTTAAACTTCTTGTGAAGGTGTAAAAATCAGGAATAAATCCTGAATGAATATGAAAAATTGTATTAATAGGAATTGTTGTAAGTCTATCTATTAATGTAATATTTTTACTAAAAGGAAATATGGTAGGTTTAAATAAATGAAGAGGATAAATGTGTTCATGCTTTGTTAAATGTGTATTTTCAGTTATTCCCCATACCTCAACATCAAAGCCTTTTTTTTGTTGGATTGTTGCTAAAGTGTGTACAACTCCGTTAACACCATTAGAAGAGCTGGGATCTGCCCTTCCTTTTACTAGATGAATAATTTTACAGTGTTTCACAATTTTATAATTGAATAATATAACTTTTTTTATTAAAAAATAATATATTAAGTATCTTTAGTTAATTTTTTAAAACCATCAATTAGTAGGCTGTTGTACAGCTAACTTTATATTTGTTGATATTGTAATTTGTATAGAATAATTTTTATAGTTAGAAAATATAAATGTTAAATTTTATTTTTAAAACAAGAGGTTATTCTTTTGTATTAGTGGATCAAGCTATTGTTAGTTTATGTAATTTTATAGTGACTATTATAATTTTAAGATTTCTAGGAATAGAAGTTTTTGGTCTATTTAGCTTTCTTTGGTTGTTTTTATTATTAATAAATGGGGTGCAAATGTCATATATCATTTCACCAATGCTAACAAACGCTCCCAAAAAAAGCTCCTCTAGCATTAATTTATTTTATGGAGGAGCATTTAATCAACAATTAATTTTTACAATAATAATTTTTTTTATTATCTATCTTGTATTAAAGTTTTTTGGTGATTATATTATCTCTTATCAGATTGAAAAATATTATTTATCCTTTCCATTGTTAATTGTTGTTACACAATTACATCAATTTCTTAGAAGATTACTTTTTAGTAAAAAATTTTACCTCAGAGCAACATTATGTGACTTCATCACATACTTTTCTTTAATTTCTTTTATGATTTATTTAGAATATGTAGATGAGCTAACTTTAGAAACTGTAGTCTGGTCTTTTGTTTTTGCTTTTACATTAGGGACAATAATTATTTTGCCAATTATTTTTTCATTAAATTACAAATTAAAAAATACACATGAAACCATAAGAGAAAATTGGGTTATTGGTAAATGGATGTTATTAACATCATTACTTCAATGGTTTTCAGGAAATTTATGGGTTGTAAATGCAGGATTAATATTAGGCCCTTATATGCTTGGTGTTATTCGTGCGTGTCAAACGCTATTAAATATTTCAAATATAATTTTTCAATCTATTGAAAATATTATCCCTAGAAAAACAAGCAAAAAATTTAATTTAGGTGGTGTTAAAGAAATGAAACTTTATCTAAAAAAATTTACTCAGAGAGGCTTAATTATAATAGCACTCATTACTTTGTTAATTATTATTAATGCAAAATTTTTACTAAATATCATTTATGGAGTTGAAATAGCCAACTATCATCAAGTGCTTATATTTATATCAATAATTATTCCAATTAATTTTTTACAATATGCGCCAACATATGGACTTAGAACTTTAGGTAAAACAAAGCCTATATTCATAGCATTTTTATTTTCTAGTATTTTTTCCTTGTTATCATCTAAATTGATTATTACATATTTTGATATAGAGGGTTTTATATTTGGCTTGTATGCAACACAAATAATAATTGTATGCATTTTATATATAAGTTTTTCGAAATATTTAAAAATAGGCAAAATTTGAAAATTTTATTATCAGCTTATGCATGCGAGCCAAACAAAGGATCAGAACCCGAAGTAGGTTGGAAATGGGCAACAACATTATCTAGACTTGGTCATGAGGTTTATGTTGTTACACGTAGTAATAATAAAGAGAATATTCAAAATTATTTAAATAACAATAATATTTCAAACTTAAATTTCATTTATTTTGATTATCCAAAGTGGCTTATTAAAATAGTCAAAGGGAAATCAAACCAATATTCATACTTATATTTTTTATTATGGCAGTTAGGAGTTTTTTTTGCTGTAAAGCCATATATTAAGAAAATTAAGTTTGATTTTATACATCATGTTACTTTTGTAAGTTTAAGATATCCAAGTTTTCTATGTTTATATAAGATTCCTTTTATTTTTGGACCAATTTCAGGAGGAGATATAATACCAAATAATCTTAGAGGGAAATTTACCATAGTTGAGAAAATCAAAGAATTTATCAGAGATTTAAGCAACAACTATATTAAATTTTCACCCTTAATGAATCTAACATTTCTAAAATCTAAAAAAATATTTGTTAATTCAGAAGCTAGTAAAAAAATAATACCATACAAATATCACCATAAGACTGAATTAATGATAGCTATCGGAAATAGTGATACTGTAAGCACTAGTTTAAATTTCAATAAAGATAGGAAAAAATACAACATATGTTATGCAGGAAATTTATTACGTTTAAAAGGTATATCATTAGCAATTGAAACATTTAATGAATTGAAAAAAATTAACCATAATGTATTTTTAACAGTAGCAGGAAGTGGTCCATTAGAATCTGAGCTTAAAAGAAAAGCTAAATATTATAATATTGATCAGTCTATTTCATGGTTAGGACAGATTAATAGAGATAAATTATTTGAATTATTCCAAAACAATGATTTATTATTGATGCCTTCTTTACGAGATTCCGGAGGATTTGTTATATTAGAAGCCATGTCTTTTGGTTTACCTGTGGCTACATTAGATTTAGGTGGACCAGGAATAATTGTTGATAATGATTGCGGAATTAAAATTGATGTAAAAAATAAAAGTGAAAATCAAATTGTATTGGAGTTAGCCTCAAAAATTAATAATTTATCTAAAAGTAATGAAAAAATTTTTTATAAAAAAAGAAAATCATTAGAAAGAATAAAAATATTTAGTTGGGAGCAAAAAGCTTTAACTATATACAATAACAATAAAATTGTATGAAAAAAAAAATTCTTTTTTTAATTCATTTACATGGATCTATTCACGGCCAATCTTTAATTAACCAATCAATTGTAAAAAGTAAAAAAATTAATAAAACCTTTATAACTAAATTTATAGATATTGCTACTTCAAGTAGCATTGTAGATATAGAATCTTTTAGTTTAATAAAAATTTTTAAGTCTATTAATATTTTTTTTAAACTACTTAAAATTTTAATTTTTTTTAATCCAGATAAAATTTATATATCAATAAGTGTTCTAGGCTGGGGCTTCATAAAAGATAGTATATTTGTAATTATTTGTAAATTACTGGGTTTTAAATTAATTTTTCATATTCATAGAAAGGGAGTTAATAAAGTCATTACAAAGTCTCGTATTTATAAATTTTACTATAAATTTATATTCAAAAATGTGGAAGTTATTCATTTATCGAAAAATTTATTTCACGATATAAAAAAAATAATAGATCCTAATTCAAAAAAATTTATAGTTAATAATGGTATTAAAAAACAAAGACTTAAAAATTTTAAAAAAAGTAAAATTTTTAATTTTATTTTTATTGCAAATTTATTTAAGTTAAAAGGAATTTACATACTATTAAAAGCAATTTTATTACTTAATAAAAAAAAGATTTATAAAAAATTTAAGATAAATATTATTGGAAGTTTCACAAGAGATTTTAAAAAAAAAGATTTAAATAATTTTTTATATCAAAATAGAAAATTTGTTAATGTAAATTTTATTGGTCCTATATACAATAAAAAGAAATTTGAATACTTATCAAAATCACATGCCATGGTTTATCCTACAAAAGATGATTGCTTTCCTCTTTGTATACTAGAGGCAATGTCATGTGGTTTGCCAATTATTTCTACTTACCAAGGTGCAATTCCAGAAATGATTAAAATTAATTATAATGGAATTATCATTAAACGTTTAAATGCATCAGTACTTGCGAATGCAATGAAAATTTATATTGAAAATTATCAACTTTTAAAATTGCATTCAAAAAATAGTCAAAAATATTTTAATGAAAAATATACTATTGGTGTATTTGAAAATAATTTAACTGATGTTTTAAAGAAATCTTTTATTAATTTTTAAAAAATTATTATGAACAAAAATATTCCAGTAAATATACCTAATAAAATTTACATAATTATTATTTTAATATATGGAAATTTATTTTTAGGATGGTCATTTCAAAATTTAACAATTTTAGGCATCCCTATAAATGAAATAGTGCTAATTTTATTATTGATTTCGATAAATGTTCCACGTGTTTTAAACGAATTAAGAATAGTAGTTAATATTTTCCCTTTTATATTATGGCTCTTATATGGATTATTTCTTATTTTTTTTGGTTTTATTCAACATGGTATTTGGGCTTTAAGAGATGGTAGTCATGTAATTGACTCGTTTTTTTTAATTATTGGATTTTTTTTAGTGTCATATAAAAAAAATTATGATTACTTTTTTACTCATATAAGAAAATTTGCTTTAGTAGGTTTATTGTACGTTTTACTTTTACCATTTAGTGAAAGTATTCAGAATTTTATTCCAAAAGTTAGTGGTGTGTCAGGATATAATGTTGGTAAATCTTTATTTAATTACTCATCTATGTCAGCTATTTGGATTTGGTTGGCTTTTTATACATCAATAAATTATACGAAAATTGAAAATAGCTTTTTATACACAAAAATTGTTCCTTTTTTATTTCTTATTGTGCCAATAATTCTTTTTCAACAAAGATCAACTTACATAAGTATTATTGGAACAATGTTTTTTTTA
>MDSV01071146.1_pt1 | contig 13054 bp, 13 predicted proteins | sample 810851 | NCBI WGS metagenome assembly MDSV01 (sample SAMN05326640, study PRJNA326480) | marine metagenome | isolation source: seawater | place: Atlantic Ocean: North East | collected 2012 | reverse complement strand
ATATTTGTCAATATTATTAAATAAATTTGGAGTGAATTCTTTTGATAAAGAAGGATGGCTAAAATCAGAGGATGACCTTATCTCGAAAGATCTAATTTCGGTTACTTTTTTGGGGTTTGTCGGCCTAAATGCAGTTAGTGCTGCAGCAAAAGTGATTCGATGGTCTACATTTAAATCGTATCCAGAATGAGTATAAAGTAAATTCGGATAAAATTTTTTCTTTTTACTTTCGATGTATTTTACAATTTCTAAAAGTGGATACTTGTCAAATTTATTATCATCCAAGTCTCCGAATGATATCCATTCTGTTCCCAAAGTTTTTGCTGCTTTTTGAGCATTCTTAATTCTATTTTTTTTTTCATTGGCTAATTCTCTATCTCGCGATCCTACACCAGATGATAGTGCCAATAATTTTACTTTGTCGCCACGAGAAACATGTTTTGCAATGGTTGCACCACATCCTATAGTCTCATCGTCAGGATGTGCAACTAAAATCAATACTTTATTCTTCATTAATTATATTTTGTTAAGAAATTTAAGCTTCCAGCTTGGTGATATCGTGCTTGTGCTGACAGTTTAGATAAATTTTTAGATTTATTTGCTCCAGATGCATGTACTAAATTCATATCTATTAATATTACATCACCAATCTTTGAAGAAAATCTAACTTCCTTAAATTTTTTACTTTTGATTATTTTTTCAGAAACTGTATATATCTTATTCCCATTTTCTTTGCATTTAACTATTCTTTCTAATTTTCCAAGCTTGTGAGAGCCACTTTTTAAAATTACAGGACCTTGCTTTATATTTATATTGCTGAGTGATATCCAGGCAACTACAGATGTATTTTTTTCACTCATTGTATTATAATGAGAGTCTTGATGCCACGGTAAATTAGAAATCTCGTCTCTTCCAGGTACTTGAATACGAAACTTATGATTGTTAATGCATAAGTACGAGGGTTTTGAATTTATTAAACAATTAATAATTTTTACTAATTTTGGTTCGTTAAATAGATTGACCAGGGAGGGACTCGAATTTAATACATCATTTATAAATGAAATATTTTTTTCGTTAATTTTGTTCAATTTAAGTATAATTGAATTTAAATCTTTATCTTCTTTAAAAAGATTTTCTTTACCAATATTACGAGCTCTTAACATAACTATTTTTTTTATATCTGAAGTAACTTTCCTCAGTGATTTTGAATTACTCAGAATTCCAGGCAAAAAAGCAAAGCCATCTTCATCTAAATTATTTTTTATTTTCTCAATAGATTTCATATTTATTTAATATTATTTTTCTATAATATATCTTAACTCACCATTTCCCCAAATATTGTTCGACATTTTACTATCTTTAGAAAAAATCATTGTCTCTAGTTCAATTTTTCTACCTTTTTTCCACCTGGTAAACTTATTTACTCCTGTTTGATTAAATATTTTAAGTAATTTATTATTTGTTACATGCTCCTCGATAGGAACATACCAACTATCTGTAAAAATTGTTCTTTTTGCTGGCATGGCAATTGAATTTAGTATTTTTATTGTATAATCAAGTGGTATATTTTTCATAACAGATCTCATTTTTTTTCTAGAGTTCCAAAATATACCATCTGCCCCATATAAATATAAAAAACCTTTTCCTCTTTTTTTCATTACTCGATAAAATTCCGATATACCTTTTTTTAAATTTCCAGTGTGATGAAGAACTCCTTTACAAAATACAAAATCAAATTCATTGTCTTTAAATGGTAAAGCAAGTACAGATCCTTCAACAAACTTAACATTTTTCAAATTGTTTATTTTGGCGCTTTTACGAGCTATTTCTATACCTTTTTTTCCTAAATCAATTCCAATTACTTGACTTGCTCCTAAAGTGGCAAGAGCGGTTGAAAACCTTCCACTGCCACAACCCATATCAAGAATTTTTTTATTTTTTAAAAACCTTATATCAAATGAATTTCGTATGAAAGACTCTTGAAGTATTTTTTTTGAATTAAGTAAATTTTTTTTAGAACGTTCTTCCCATAGTTTGCCAAATAACTCCTGAGTTTTAAATTTTTTTTCTCTTTCATAAGTGCCTAGATAGTTTTCTAATGATTTTTTTCCTGAGAAATATGAACCAACTTTTTTAAAGTTTTTTATAATAGAAATATTATTTTCTAAACATAAATAAATATTTTCAATATCTTTTTTTGCGTATCGCTTACTTATAAAAGGATCAAATGGATAAATGGTCCTAAAATACTCATGCATTAATATGATTACTATTGCAGGATGTGACTTGCTAATGTTTTTGGACTCTTTAATAAATTCATTTAACAATAAATTAATTTTTTTTATCATATAGTTTAATAATCTATTTTTTTTCTTTTATTTGACCTTTGAATAGAAATTTTTCTCATTTCACTGAAAAATTTATCCTTTTTATTGGATGGAATATCAGCAACATCTTGGATATCTGATCCGAAAATGAAACGAGATTTATTGGATTTGTTTGGAACTGATCCATGAACAATTAATGGATTAAATATTACAATTGGGCCAGGTTTCATTTTTAATATTACAGTTTCATGATTTTCAGCATGTGTCTCATCAATTTCAGGATAATGCTTTAATTTTTTATATTTCGGCATAATAAATCCTAACTTGTGACTGCCCTGGAATAGTTTCATTGTGCCATTTGTTGTATTCACAGGTGTCAATGGAGCCCATATTTTTATAAATGTTCTTGAATAATAATTGTAAATATCTTGATGTAGTGGGTTATCATATAATTCCTCATTTGGTAAAGAAACTATCAAACCGTTTTTAATGGATGGAGATTTAAAATTTAGTTTTCGATAAATACCTCTTTCATCAAGTGTTTTATCAATTTCATGTGAAATTTTTTTTACACTTCTTAAGTCTTGCATGAGTTGATATGCAGTTTTTCTATTATTTAAATTTTTTAAACAATTTGAGAAGTCATCTTCTTTTTTTTTATTATTATTTTTATACTTTGCTTTATTTTTTGTGAATAATTTAATTTCTCTCTTAAATTCTTTAATTAGTCTTGAGGGTATAACATTTTCTATGACTTCATAGCCATTCTTTAAATAATTTTTTTTATTAAACAATTCCATACTATTTTTTTATAAAATAACAAGGCGTTGATGAAAATGGAAATTTATTTATTTCAACATCTAAATCCTTGAAATATTCATCAACTGCTTTTGTTTCTCCTGGGACCTTGGCATAATTATCAATTATGATTACACCACCTTTGCATACTCTAGGATATAATTTTTCAAGAGTTATTACAGCAGGTTCGTAAACATCTGTATCTAAATTAAGAAGACTTATTTTTAAACTTGGTCTCTTTTCTAAATAATTTGGAATAGTCTCTAATATGTTACCCTTTACTAACTCAATTCCCTCACCAATACCTCTTTTATTTAAACTTAAATAAAGTTCATCTACGTCTATGCTGTTTGAAATATTATTATGCAATTTAGTAAAATATTTATCTTTCTCATATTCTGTTTCTGGGAACTCTGCAAATGTATCGAAGCCGATTATTTCCCTAGAAGTATTTTGTTCGTATATATTCCTAAGTATTGCAAAACGTGAAAGGGAAGCTCCTTTAAACACACCTAATTCTACAATCTCTCCAGGCAAATTTATTATTTTCTTATATAGTTCATTTTGAGCCAGGAACTTTCCCAAACGGGAGGGGTGACAAGAAAGATAAAACTTATTTTCAAATTCAAAAGGATCGCTATCTTTATTCATATTTTATAAAAGTTATGATATTGCTCAAGCATCTCTTCTAGAGCCTTAAAAGCACTTTTGGAAGCATTATTTTTTATATAATTCATTTTATTTTTTCTTTCGATTTTCTTAATAGTTCGTGGACATTTTTCTTCATGCAAGATCTCATCAGTATAATTTGTCTTATCTGTACTTAACAATTTACAAATATTTTTTACGTACTTGCTAGGATTTGTAACAAGAGAATCAAATTGAATATTCCTTACTCTTTTTTTTTGTATATTATCAAGACTGTTATATTTCAAAATTGATACATCTAATGAATTTTTTGTCATATATATTAATCTATCAATAGAGTTGGAATTTATGAACTTTTCCTCAATCCCATGGGCATAATAAGGCACTAGATTTTTTCTATATTTGAATAGTAATGTTGCATTTCTTGGGTTAGAAAGAAAATTATCACTATAGCCTTTCTTCTTCCAGGAATAAATTAGATCAATTGGATTACGAACCATATTAAAAAATAAACTTTTTGGAAAAGCATTTAGAAAGATATCAACGTGCATCAACTCGTAATGTATCATCATATTAAATATAATTTTTTCTTTCTTAATTCTTTCTATGGCTCTATCACCATCAACGCTATCCCCATATTCATGGTTATTACTATATATTCGTTCAAGGAATTTCTCGGGTTCAGGTGTGTTCCATATACTTGTGAAGTCAGTTGTTTTAAAATTAGAATTTCTACCAATATAATTATCATACAACATAAAATGAATGGAGTATCGAAGAAGCGTATTGCATGCTTCGTCAGTTAACTCTCCAAGTCGATTCATAATAGGCAGCTGTTCGGTCAAATGATCAACTCTTATATTCTCAGATCTTTTTAAGCTTGATATAATTCTAGAAAGAATAATTTTACCCGATCTTGTTGCACCAGATACAAATACGACCTGAGTTAAATTTTTTTTTTTGTGAAATATCATTGATTATATTTTCAAAAATTATGTTCACCGCTCGATACGCCAGATAATTTATTTGACATCACTGTGAAAGCTTGAAGATTTTGATCATTATTCTCAACCGAGTACCAAAGAGTTTTATTTTTTTTTATTTTATTTTTTTTACAGAAACTATTATCCACAGTAAAAACTGTCGAAGCATTCATAGTAATTCTCTTACTTAAAACAAGCCCATCTACTGAGTAGATAGATAATTTGAAAGTAGACTCATCTTGAGGTTGCTTACCTAATATACATAGAACTGTTTCATATTTTTCATTTACTTGAGTCATGCCCCAAATATAGGATTTCTTATTATTAGGCTTATATACCTCATCATTCAAGAGAGAGACATTGATTGATGAATTGAAATCAGATTTAAGTTTTCCTATAATTAGTTGATGATTAACTCGAGTAGGGATTTTTTTTTCAGATTTCGCAACTACAGTATATGCATCACTTTTTATTTTATACTTATTAAATAAAATATTCACATTTATATCTAAATGATCACTAGATGGAGAAATTATATTACCCGCAAAATATTCTTTATTTCCCACTCTAATATATATACCTAGATAAGATCTGCCATTTATAGGATAAAATTTAATTGTATTTTGAAAATTATGAAAAAATGGATACTGACGATATGACTCGTAATTATTAAATTTTTCGTTTGCATTGCTACTATCATAGTAAGAGTGGTTAGCAGTAAAAAACTCTTTTTTATTAGAAAAAGTTCCCACTAAAATCCTTCCAAAAAACATTTTTTGCTTTGGTTGCAAAATACGACAAAAATAAAATTGGTTTTTAACCCTTAAATATTTTCTTAAAGAATAAATTTTACTCGAAAATGCTGGCAAATTAACATTCTCATAAAAGATATTTTTTTTATTGCCCTCAAATATTTCAATTCTAATTCTTCCTTTTATTTTTTCTTGACCTGTATGAAATATAAAACAAGTACAAGATTGCATAGTTTTAATTGCTTCAAAAGAACTTTCATAATTCGAATTAGAATTAATCTTAATATCTTCATTAATATCATTAAGTACTCTGTTGTAACTGTGAATTATATTCTTGGAATATTTTGATCTATGTTGAATAATCACAGCGGGGAATGGAATAAATAAATTCTTAGAACTAAAAAATTCAGCTTGGAAGGATTTAAGATTATCAATATTTAAAAAGATTTTTGATAGATTAAATTCGTACACTCTTTTTTCTAAAATTTCTTCGTAATATGTATCTTTTAACATCCCATCGGCTCCGTATGCAGAAAGTTTTACCGAAACAGCTTTATTATTTCTTTTAATTAAAAAATGGTTAAGAAAAGATATTATTGCCTCATGATTATTAATTATAGGTATCAATAAGCTTGATCTGTGTACTGAAAACTTTGATGGATCTTTGTGGTAAGCTATACGATCTTCTTGTACTTTTTTGAATGATTTCATTGCTTATATTATTTTTTTTCTTTGTAAATTTTTAATATATACGTTTTATCTTTATAATGAAAGAAAGCTGGAAAATTCGAATTATCAACACTTCTCAACAAATTAAATTGTGATAAAAGTGATTTTTTTATATTTAGCTCACTATCTTTTTTTGTTCTTTTTTTATAATAAGTTGACGATCCACTTTGTTTTCTTGCCTTTAATTTATCTAAATTATTAATTAATTTAATACAACATTCAATTCTCTTTTTGGCCTGCATTTCTCTGATTTCATGATATAATTCAGTTCCTTTTAAGAATAAATTTTCTTTGAAATAGTAATCTCCATCATCTACCTTTTCATTTGCATCAAACACTGTGAAAATAATTTTTCTTTTTCCCTCGATTACTTGCCAGAATAATGGGGCCCATCCTTTGCCTTTAGGCAAATCACTTTCATGAATGACTATATTATAATCACTTAAGCTTAGAAATTCTTTATTTACGATACGATAATAACTTATCATAAATACGACATTATATTTTTTTTTTATTTTAAGGTGATTATGAGAAATACTGACCTTGTGCCCAAGCTGCTGAAGTTTATCAGATAATTTTTTTGCGTGTGTGTAAAACCAATCGTTTTTTTCTGTTAGTATTAATATCTTCTTTTTCATTTTATCCACTTATTTTTGATAAAAAATTTTGAGCTTCACTTTCCCCTGAGCATAAATCTTTCATAAGATTTACTTTTTCAATACTTTGTTTATTTTTTTTCATTTTACTGATCTTATTTATTTTTTTATATAGTGCGGTATAAAATTTATCACTATCAAAATTTTTAACTATATTGCCGTTATAATTATCAATTATCAAGTCACATGCTAATCCTAATTCAAATGAGATAATATATAGGTCATTTAAAAAAGCCTCTTGCACAGTTGTAGGGCCAAGATCATCTAAAGAGGGGCTTAACATTATATCTGCTGCTCTATAAACTAAATTAATTTTCTTTGCACTATTAATGGTGCCTAAATGCATCCATTCAATACTACCATTATTAACTTTAACATTATTAGTCTCACCAAAAGTAAGTAGGAGTAATTTTTTTAAGTTAAATTCAGACCTATTTAATTTATCTAAAACGCTATTTATAATATCAAATCCTTTTCTTGGGTCACTAAAATCAGAACAGCCAAACAATAAGATTTCTTTTTCAGAATTAATCTTTAATTTTTTTCTTGCATTTTTTTTTATGTAATAATTGTACCTACAATTTTCTGTACTAAAATATATTACGCTGGCCAAATGATTTTTATTTGAATATATTTTTGAATTTTTGATACGATTAAATACGTAACGATTTGAAGCTACCCAAATGCAAGGTATATTCTCTAATATTTTTACTTTCTTTTTATAATTTTTTTTTGCAAGCAGACTCATATTATGATTTTTTGAATTACATTTTCCTGTTCTATAGCAATTACAATCAAAACTAAAATGGTAACCTCCTGTAATCATTTCCATATCCAGTGGATGTAAAACAATTTGTTTTTTAAAAATATGATAGATTCTTCCAATATCTTCTACAGTAAGCATGTCTTGTATACTATGTAATATAACTATATCTGCTTCAATTATATGAGGATGCAGGTGTTCAAAATTAAAGGGTATATTATAAAAATTATAGAGATTGTTTGGTCTATATCTAAAATTATTTATTACTTGATAAATTTTAGTTCTTAATAATATGAAAAAATCATAATACGTTTTTTTATTTACTCTAAACGTACTCGATAAAATAAATTTTATTAACTCCCTAAGTGATTTTCCTGTACTAACGGGACTTATATTTTTATTAGATGTCTTTTTGTATAAGACTAAAAATTTTGATTTATGACCTAAATTGATGAAAGACTCGTTGAGTCTCAAGACAGCTTTTCCAGCACCATCATAATCATTATTACTAATATTTAATATTTTCACTTGATATTTTTAAGTTTTTTTCTTAGGACGTTTATATATTTTGACTGATTTTTAATCAACGAACATTCTTCATCTCTGATTTTACTATTAAAAATACCATTGTGAAAGTGAAGTATCATTCTCTTAAAATGATTATCATTACTTACATTTATATTTAATATTTTTTCGTCTTTAGAAATTACTTTTATGTTTGTTACTAAATCAGCAGGTTTAGAAAAAACTCTCTCAATAAAAAACTTTTTATTTTTTGTTTCTATCTTGAGCTCATTTTTATATTTCCCACCAAAGTACCAAATTGCTCTACATTTAGCGTTATTTTTAGTTATGAAATTTGCAGACCCTTTTGTATCAACTTCACTTTCAATATTTTGAAATTTATAGCTTACTAATTTCATATCATCTTGAATGATATTGTGAATAATGGATATTGTATAACACCCTGCATCTAACAGTGCTCCTCCGCCTAATTTCTTATCATATCTGAAATCATTTTTATTTAAGTGTGGGAATCCAAAAGTTGCTTCGATAAATTCAATTTTTTCTTTGTCTAATAGGTTGGAAATTTTTTTGAATTGCTTATGAAACCTGTACATAAAGCCTTCCATTAATACTAATTTGTTTTTTTTTGCCAGATTTGTGAGTCTGCTTGCTTGATTGGAATTTATAACTGCCGGCTTCTCAACTAGAACATGTTTATTTTTATTTAAAAAAAATTTTGATAGAGGATAGTGTAACGAGGGAACACTTGAAATATATACCATTTCATAATTACTAAAATTTACTAATTCATCTAATTTATTAGTGATTTTACATGTATATTTATTTTTTATTAATTTGAGAGTTTCATTCGATCTTACATGAATACCAACTAAATTATAATCTGATGACTTATCAAATTCTGGAACTATATTTTTTATTGAGTGTCTCCCAGTATAAATACAGATTACTCTAATTTTTTTCATCTTATAGGTGGGAAATTAAGCTTCTTACATGAGGGTTAACCCAAGATTTTTGTTTAATAAGCTTTTTAATTTGAAATAAACTCAGCCAGATAAAATTATCTCTCATTTCAATTTTATATTCCTCAGGCACTTCGATTATCTTACCTCTGTTCTTTTTTTTATATAGCCTTCCGCCATCTTCTGACATAAGTTGATTGAACAATATTTTAAAATTTTTGTTTTTCGAATTGACGAATATTTTATGTAAATTGGGCTTTCTACCTCCATGAGCCTGATTTATATTACTATATGTAGCCTGAAAACATGGACTTAATTGAATGATATCTGGATTTCCTGGCTCTGCTTTAGCTTCTAATAAATAATATGGAATTGAATTGATTTTTTTTCTAATAATACCAACTATTCCACCATTATTATTTTTCTCTTTTAATATTGGCTGATCCCATCCAAAAGCACCAACTTCACGAAAAGTTGTATTTGATATTCTGAGACCAATTATTGAAAAAAAACTTTTAGTTTCATGATCTATCAACTCTTGATTCTTTTTTATAGACCATTTTCTTAACTCCCTTAATGGAATCTTCTTAATTTCCATTGTGCATTTTTTTTTCATCTTCAGAAACCATTTCTCGATGTCTTTCAGACTGCTAAACTCAGACCAATCTTTTAGATTTTCAACAAAGTTTTCTGCTTTTAATTTTGTTAAATTAAATTTTTTACAATCTTTATAATTAGCTAAAATTTTCTCTACTTCAAATTCGAATGACATTTGACATTTATTAATTAAAATAATTATATATTTCATCACATACATAATTTGCCTCATTTATCGTAAGTTTATTATGTATGGGAAGTCTTAATACTGTTTTCGCAACACTCTCCGTTTTGGGAAGAGACTTGCTGGTATACCCCAATTTACGCCCCATTTTTGAAGAGTGCAAAGGAACATATCCTATAAATGCATTAATGTTTCTATTTAAAAGAAACTTTCTAAGCCCTTCAGATGATTTTTCAATTTTTACCATGATATAAAAGGCATGATAATTAAACTTGTAGTTGGTTTCAAATAAATTGAAGTGAATTTTTCCACTCTCTTTTAATTTTTTTAAATTTTTTTTATATACATTAAATATTTTTTTTCGATAATTTTTATTTTTGGATGAATATTCTAATTGAGAGAATAAAAAAGCAGATTGTAATTCTGTTGGATAATAACTTCCACCAATGTCAACCCAAGAATATTTCTTTTTAAGCCCGCTAATTACATCTCTTCTATTTGTTCCTCTTTCTCTAATAGATGAAGCTCGATTAAAATATTTTTTATTTTTTATTACTAAAGCACCTGAAAGTCCTGCATGTAAATTTTTCGTTTCATGAAATGAGTAACATCCAAAATCTCCAAATGTTCCGATTGCTTTATTGTCTAAATAACAATCAAATGCCTGAGCAGCATCCTCAACTAATAAGATATTTTTTTTATAACAAATATATTTTAATTCTTTAATTTTTGAGACGAGTCCTCCATAATGAACTGTAACTACTGCCCTTGTATTCTTAGTTAATTTATTTTTAACATCTTGTATGTCAATCATTGCTGTTAAGGGATCAATTTCAGCGAAAACTATTTTGAAGCCAGCTTTTAAGAAAGCAGAGGCGGTAGAAGTAAATGTATATGATGGAATAATTATTTCATCTTTAATATGATCTTTAATTAATAGCGCAACCATATCTAGAGCAGATGTACAACTATCAGTTAATAGTACATTTTTGTTTTTAATTTTATTTGAAATTAATTTCTCACACTTTGTTGTATATTCTCCTACTCCCTGAAAATTTTTATTTTTAAAAACATTTTTAATATGAGAAAGTTCTTTTCCAGTTTCGTAGGGTTGATGAAAATTTATTACTTTTCTCATGTTTTTAAAATCTCGAGAATATAATTTCCATAATCAGTATTTACCAGTCTACGACCTCTATTAGCAAAATCTTTTTTTGAAATCCAGTTATATCTAAAAGCAATTTCTTCGAGACATGCTACCTTTAATCCCTGTCGATTTTCAATAGTTTGAATATATTGGGAAGCATCTAAAAGACTTGCATGAGTACCAGTATCTAACCACGCAAACCCTCGTCCAAATTTTTCAACATAAAGCTGATTTATTTTCAAATACTCTTTATTTAAATCTGTAATTTCAAGCTCGCCTCTTTTAGAAGGATTTATATTATTTATCAAATTTACAACATTATTATCATAAAAATATAATCCAGTTACTGCAAAATTTGAATTTGATTTTTTTGGTTTCTCAATAAGTTTTTTGACTTTATCGTTTTTAAATTCAACTACGCCGTATCTTTCGGGATCTTTTACCTGATATCCAAAGACGGTTGCACCTACTTTTCTGTTTATGGCAATTTCTAATTTCTCAAGTAATCCTTGGCCATGAAATATATTATCACCTAGAATTAGGCAAATATTACTCTTGCCTATGAATTTTTTTCCCAACTTAATTGCATTGGCAATTCCGTCAGGTTTTTTTTGTATTTTGTATTGTATACTGATTCCAAAGTCGGACCCATTACCTAGGAGTTTCTTATAATTGCTTATATATTCTTTAGATGTAATCAGTAATATTTCCCTTATCCCTGCAAGCATAAGAACTGAAATAGGATAATATATCATCGGCTTATCATAAATATGCAAGAGCTGTTTTGAAATTCCTTTAGTGATGGGATAAAGTCTTGTTCCAATCCCACCAGCGAGAACTATGCCTTTCCAATTATTCATTATGATTACCAAGTCTTTCTAGATTATAACTTTGTTTAGTTATATTTAGTATCCAATCTTCATTTTTAAGATACCACTTAATTGTTTTTTTCATACCACTCTCAAAAGTTTCAAGTGGTCTCCAATTATAATCTTTTTTTATCTTGTTTATATTCATAGCATATCGTTTGTCATGTCCTGGTCTATCCTTTACAAACGTAATTAGTTGCGAGTAATTATTAATTTTTTTTGAAGGAAAGATTTCGTCTAATATTTTACAAATATATTCAACAACTTGCAAATTAGATTTTTCACAGTTACCACCAATATTATATACTTCACCTGAGTCACATCTTTCAAGTATTCTTAATAGGGCATCTGCATGATCTTCTACATAAAGCCAATCTCTAATTTGAGATCCACTTCCATAAATTGGAATATTTTCATGGGATAAACATTTTAAAATTGTAAGTGGGATAAGCTTTTCAGGAAACTGAAAGGGTCCGTAATTATTTGTACAGTTTGTTATTACGGTTGGTAAGTTATAGGTTTTATTCCATGCTCTTACAAGATGATCTGAGCTAGCTTTACTTGCGCTATACGGTGAGTTTGGTTTGTAACTTGAACGTTCATCAAATTTTTTATCATCAAAATCTAGTGATCCATAAACTTCATCTGTTGATACGTGATGAAAGATAAATTGATTTTTTTCATAAGAACTTAAACTACTGAAATATTTTCTTGCAATTTCTAACAAGTTATAAGTACCTATTATATTTGTTTCTATAAAACTAAATGAGTTATCAATTGAACGATCTACATGAGACTCAGCTGCAAGATGAATAATTTTATTTGGTTTAAAATCAATTATAATTTTCTCTAATAATTGGTAATCACATATATCACATTTAATAAAACTGTAATTTGGATCAGACTTCAAATCTTCTATCGAATTAAGATTAGAAGCATATGTTAGTTTGTCTAAATTCAGTATTTCATATTTCTTCTGTTTTAATGACCTTCTAATTAAAGTCGATCCAATAAATCCCGCTCCACCTGTTACAATTAATTTCATTTAATTTAGCTCAATAGTCTTGATTTTTTTTGCAATTATTTCGCACGATGTTGATAATTGATCTTTATT
>MDSV01088979.1_pt1 | contig 13055 bp, 12 predicted proteins | sample 810851 | NCBI WGS metagenome assembly MDSV01 (sample SAMN05326640, study PRJNA326480) | marine metagenome | isolation source: seawater | place: Atlantic Ocean: North East | collected 2012 | reverse complement strand
TATAATGAGACATAAAATGGGCTATAAAAAGCTCAATAGAACTTCAGAGCATAGAAAAGCATTAATAAAGAATATGCTTAATTCTCTGGTTAAATACGAGCAAATCACAACAACTCTGCCTAAAGCAAAAGTTTTAAAACCTCAGGCAGATAAATTAATAACTTTAGGCAAAAAAGATAGCTTGCAAAATATACGAAGGATAATCTCAAAGCTTCAAGATGAAGGATCTGCAAGTAAAGTTCGAAAAACTTTATCTAAAAGGTATGAAAACAGAAACGGTGGATACACAAGAATAATAAAAGCAGGTTTTAGATATGGAGACAAAGCACCGATGGCTGTAATCGAATTTGTTGATAGAGATGTTGAGGCAAAAAAAGTAGATAAAAAGAAAAAAGAAACAAAAAAAGAAGCTAAAGAAGAAAAGAAATTAGCAACCGCATAGCATTGTTTCATATAATAAATTTCAAGAATGAAAAATTCTTACATTGTTAATCATGTTTTTAATGACATGCGTTTAGATCGATGGATCAGAAACAATATTGGAAAAATCCCGCAAGGTTTAATAGAGAAAAATCTTCGCAATGGTATAATTAAAGTTAATAAAAAAAAAGTTAAAAGCTCTTATAAAGTCAAAACTAATGATTTAATTGATGTATTTAAATTTAAATTTGAACAAAAAGTAAATAAAAAAAAAATTAATTTTACTCCAAGCAAAAGCACAATAAAAGAGAATGAAAGTTTAATAATTGATAATAATGATAATTTTTTAGTTTTAAATAAATCTTCAGGAATATCTGTTCAAGGTGGAACAAAATCAAAAAGAAATTTGATAGATATTTTTTCAAAAAGTTCAATTTTTAAAGATACTAAGCCTTTTTCTGTACATCGCTTGGACAAGGAAACATCAGGGGTTTTTTTAATTGCTAAAAACCGAGAAACTGCTCAATTACTTACTTCTTTATTTAGATTAAGAAAAGTTCATAAAACATATTTAGCAATTTGTCATGGAGAAATTAACAATAATTCAGGTGAATGGAAAAATATATTAGTTAGACATGAGGGTAATAAAAAAATTAAAGAAGAGGCTAGAACTTTATATCGAGTTCTCGATAAAAACTCCCTAGCTTCATTAGTTTTAATGAAACCAATCACTGGAAGAAAGCATCAATTAAGAAAACAATTATATCTTATTAATCATCCTATATTTGGTGATCAAAAGTACAAATTATCAAATTTTAATAAAGCAATTAACAAAAAACTTATGTTACATTCTTATGAAATTAAGTTTATGATTAAAGATAAAAAATTTACTTATAGAGCATTGTTGCCTGATTATTTTAGAAAGCTTTTAAATTCAAAAAGACTTTCCTTTTAAATTTTTTAATAAGTTTTCAATTAATTCATTTTTTATTTTACTATAATCCTGTTTTTTAATTTTTTTTAATGTTGAAATTCCTTTATTATTGATTCCGCATGGAACTATTTTTTTATATTCAGAAAGATTGTTATTAATGTTTAGTGAAAAACCATGAAATGCAATCCATTTTTTAACTTTTATTCCTATAGCAGCAACTTTTTTTATTTTATTTATGTTTTTAACCCATATGCCAATATTATTTCTATCGCTAAAAGATTTAATTTTATACTTTTTCAATGTATCAATAATTGAAATCTCGATCATGCTTAAAAATTTTCTTATATCTTTATCTCTATTGTTTAAATCAATAACAAAATAACAAATAAGTTGACCAGGTCCGTGCCAAGTAATTTTCCCACCTCTTGATGTATTTATTAATTTAATTTTTTTATCTAATAATTCACTTTTTTTATATCTTTTTCCTGCTGTGAATACTGAAGGATGTTCAAGAATCCATATTAGTTCATTTTTTTTTTTTAAATTTACTTCTAGTACTCTTTTTTCAAGCATTTCTATAGCTTTACTATATTTAACTGGCTTTACAGATTTTTTTATATCAATATTCATATTAAATAAATTGTATTATCTGAATTATGTATTAATAGTGCTTAATTAATTAATAAGGAATTTTATGACTTTAGTTAAAAAAATAAAAGATAAAAAAGTCAATTTTGAATTTAATAAAGAATACATTAGAGTAGTAAATGAAAAAATTAAGAACAATGATGCTGAATTTATTACCAATTCTTTCAAAGAAATGCACCCAGCTGATACAGCTGATATAATTGAGCATTTAAGTGAGGATGATAGAGAAAAATTAATAAAACTTAATAGTTTTAAAATTGATCCTGAAGTTTTTATAGAATTAAATGAGTCTATACAGTCAGAAATAACTAAGTATTTGTCTACAGATACTATAATTTCAATACTTAAAAATCTCGAGTCAGACAACGCTATTAAAATACTAGAAAACTTAAATGAAAAAAATAAAGATATAGTCTTAAATTCTTTACCACCAAAAGATCGTTTTGCACTTCAAGAAAGTTTAAGTTACCCCGAAGACACAGCTGCCAGATTAATGCAAAGGGAATTTACAGCTATACCAAGCAATTGGTCTGTAGGACAAACTATTGACTACTTAAGAGAAAATAAAGATTTGCCAGAAGAATTTTTAGAAATTTTTATAGTTGATAATGAATTTAAACCAATTGGTACAGTGCCTTCATCTAAAGTATTAAGAACGGCAAGAGATGTTAAAATGCAATCTATTATGCTTGAAACTCAGTTATCTATTCCTGTTGATATGGATCAAGAAGAAGTGGGTCATTTATTTGAAAATTATAATTTAAACTCGGCATGTGTTGTTGATAAATCTAATAAATTAGTAGGCATGATAACAAGTGACGATGTTCTTACTGTTTTAAAAGAAGAAGCCGAAGAAGATGCATTAAGACTAGCCGGAGTAGGTGATGAAGAAATTACGGATGGAGTAATAAAAAAAACGAAAAGAAGATTTAATTGGTTATTGTTAAATTTATTTACAGCTTTTTTAGCGACTTGGGTTATTAGTATATTTGGAGCAACAATTGAACAAATGGTTGCACTTGCTTTTTTAATGCCAATCGTAGCTTCAATGGGAGGTAATGCTGGAATGCAAACTTTAGCTGTAACTATTAGAACATTAGCAACTAATGAACTTACAAAAAATAATTTTGTTAAAACTGTATCTAAGGAATTTACAATTGGAATATTGAATGGAGTTATTTTTGCTGTAATTAGCGCATTGATTGTTCAACTGTGGTTTAAAGATCCAATACTTTCTTTAATTATTTCAATTTCAATGGTCTTAAATATGATTGTTGCTGGATTATTCGGAATACTTGTGCCAGTTGCTTTAAAGAGAATGAAAATAGATCCTGCCATTGCCTCAAGTGTTTTTGTAACTACGATAACTGATGTAATTGGATTTTTATCTTTTTTAGGTATAGGTGCCTATTTTTTTTTAGTTTAATAATTATCAATTAATCGAACTTTGTTTAAATAATAAGCTATAAATATTCTAAATTTTTTTTTAACTTTAAAGGTTGATAAATCATTTTCATTTCTAGCTTCAAGATAATCTATTTTAACATTGTATTTTTTAACGATATTATTTTTAAAAAAATTTAATTTTTTATTATTATTTTTATTAAGTTTAAGTATTTTTTTAATATAAATTAGTGTTTTAGATATATTTCCAGCAGTTTTAATATTTTTTTGAGATAGTAATAAATTTCTACTTGATAAAGGAGCAAAGTTTTTATCTCTAATAGTTTTGCAAGGAACAATTTTTACATTAAATTTATTTTGTACATATTTTTTGATTAAAAAAAGTTGCTGAAAATCTTTTTCCCCAAGAAATATATGTGTAGGATTTATCATATTTAACAGCCTATCTATTATATCAATAACACCTTCAAAATGACCTTTTCTATGTTTTCCGCAAAGTATATTTTTTTTAGTATGCAGAGTTAAATTTTTTTTTCTTTTTTTTTTATAAATTTCCGATGTTTTTGGAATAAATACTAAATCAACATTTAATTTTTTTAATATACGTATATCCTTTTTGATATTTCTTGGATATTTAGAATAATCTTTTTTTTTATTAAATTGAGTCGGGTTAATATATATAGATACCAATGTTTTGTTAGACTTTTGTTTAGATTTTTTAACTAGTGATATATGTCCTTTGTGCAATCCACCCATTGTTGGAACAAAGCCAAGCTTCTTAATATTGCTAATATTTGCTTTTAGTTGATTTATTTTTCTTATTATTTTCATTTGTATTAATATGATTTATAAGTAAAACATTTAAATGATTAAACAAGCAATTATTCCACTAGCAGGTATGGGAACTAGATTATTACCATTAACTACTGTAATACCTAAAGAATTACTTCCTATAAATGGAAAACCCGGGCTAGAATATATTTTAGATGAATGTATTGATGCAGGTATTAAAGAAATAATTTTAATTATATCTAAAAATAAAAATTTGATTAAAAACTACTTTTATAAAGATAAATTTTATAAAAAAATTATTAAAAAAAAACAAGATAAAAGAATATTAAAAGAATTTAATAAGATAAAAAGATATAGAAAAATAATTAAATTTGTTTATCAAAACAAACCCAAAGGAACTGGTGATGCTGTATTAAAAGCAAAAAATTTAATTAAAAGTAAATATTTTTTAATGCTTCTTCCTGATGATCTTATAATGGGAACTAATTGTTCAAAACAAATGATTTCATTACATAAAAAATATAATTCATCAATAATGGCAAGTATGAATGTAAATAAAAAGGATGTACCAAGGTGGGGTATTTTTAAAGTTAAAAATTATATATCTAGTAATAATTTTTTAATATCGGATGTTGTTGAAAAACCTTCAATTAGAAAAGCACCATCAACTAAAGCAGTAATTGGAAGATACATTTTACCTAAAAAAATATTTTATAAACTTAAAAATCAAAAAAGAAGTAAAGGCGAAGAAATACATATTACTGATGCAATTCAATCATTAATTTTGAGTAAAAATAAATTTATTGGACATAATTTTGCCGGCAATTATTTAGATTGTGGAACTATGAAAGGTTATATTAATTCATCAATCAAAATTTCAAAAATATGAAACTTTGCGTTATTGGCACTGGTTATGTTGGACTAGTTAGTGGCACTTGTTTTGCTGATCTTGGAAATGAAGTTATATGTGTCGATAAGAATGATAAAAAAATTTCTAATTTAAAAAAAGGAATTATACCAATATATGAACCTGGATTAGAAGAGCTAGTAAAAAAAAATTATAAGTCTAAAAGATTAAGTTTTACAACTAACTTAAAAGATGCAATTACAAAGTCTAATATAATTTTTATTTGCGTAGGAACTCCTACAAAAAAAAATAGCAATTCTGCAGATTTAAGCCAAATTTATAATGTAACCAAAAAAATCAGAAAATTTATTAAAAAATTTAAAATAATTATAACCAAATCAACCGTTCCTGTTACTACTGGCGATCAAATTGAAAAAATATTAAAACAAAAAAAATCAAAAAATTTGTTTACTGTTGTATCAAATCCTGAATTTTTAAGAGAGGGTGAGGCTATTAGAGATTTTATGTATCCTGATAGAATTGTTATAGGAACAGACAATAAAAGAGCTAATAATATTCTTAAAAGTCTATATGACCCTATCATTAAAAGAGGTAAAAAATATTTAAATACTTCAAGAAGAGGGGCAGAATTAATTAAATATGCTTCTAATGCTTTTTTAGCTACTAAAATATCTTTTATAAATGAAATTGCTAATCTTTGTGAAAAAACTCATGTTAATGTTGAAGATGTATCGATCGGAATAGGTCTAGATGCTAGAATTGGCTCAAGATTTTTAAGAGCGGGACCTGGTTATGGGGGTTCATGTTTTCCAAAAGATACAAGAGCAATAGTTGCTACTGCAGATAAGTTTAATACAAACTTATCAATAGTAAAATCTACGATTAAGTCAAATAGTATGCGCCAGAAATTATTATTTGATCGAATAAAAAAAATATTAAAAAGTAGAATTAAAAATAAAAAAATTACCTTTCTAGGTGTAACATTTAAGCCTAATACAGATGATATGAGAGAGTCACCAAGTTTAATACTTATACCTAAATTACATAAGTTAGGGGCTAAAATTTCGTATTACGATCCATCAGGTAAAAAGAATGAATTTGATAAATACAAAAATGTTTATTTTAAAAACAAAATATCATTAGCATGTAAAAATAGTGATTTAATAATATTACACACTGAATGGAATGAATTTAAAAATATTAATTTCAAATCAGCTGTAAAAAAAAATAATTTTTTAATTTACGATATGAGAAATATTTATTCTCATAAAAAAATGATTACAAGAGGTATTAAATACTATGGTATTGGAAGATAAAACTAAAATAGTTCAAAAATAGCATCAACTTCCACAGCTACCCCAAGTGGCAAACTATTGACGCTTACTGCTGCTCTAGTATGTTTTCCAGCTTCTCCAAAAATTGACGAAACTACATCAGAAGCTCCGTTTATAATTTTTGGTTGATCTGTGAAATCTTCGGCAGAGTTAACATAGCCAGTCAATTTAACACATGTTTTGACTTTAGATAAATCATTATCGCAAGCTTTTTTAGTTTGAGAAATTATATTTAAAGCACATCTTTTGGCTGCTTGGTAGCCTTGATCAACATTTAAATCTTTTCCAACTTTACCTTTAATTAAATTACCATTTTCATCTATAGATATTTGGCCAGATATATATAATAAATTTCCTACAATCTTTGATGCCACATATGAGCCTACTGGATCCGGGGCGTTTGGCAAAACAATTTTGAGTTTTTTAATATTATTTTCAATTGTCATTCTTTTTTCATAAATTCTGAGCCTGTTTTGCTATTCTTTAATTTTTTAAGTGTTTTTCCTAACTTAGTTTCATCAAACTTTTTTTTAGTTTCAGATTCATCAAAATTTTCTATTTTATTTTTGGCTTTTTTCTGTCCTTCATTTAATTTTGTTTTAAGGTTTTTTGCTTTACAATCGAGTTTTTCTTTTAATTTTTCAAATGTAGTGCAATCAATTATTTCTGAATTTGCAGGATTCAATATTAATACAGTAAAAATTAATGTTAAAAGTATTTTTTTCATTTTTTTTTATTTCTTTTCTTACTTTTATCGTATTCTTTTCTTTTCTCAATTAATATTAATGCATCTTCCATGTTAATTTCTGTTGGATCCTTTTCTTCAGGTATAGTTGCATTTAAGGATTTATATTTAATGTATGGCCCATATTGACCTTTCATAATTCTTACCGGTTTTTTGTCTTCTGGATGTTCTCCAAGGTCTTTAATTAAAGATGATGAGATTCGTCCTGGTTTCGCTTCAGCAATTAATGTGATTGCTCTATTTAATCCTATTGAAAATATTTCTTCGATATTTTCAATTCTTGCAGATTTTTTTTCACATTTAAGATATGGTCCATATCTACCAACATTTAGGGTAATATCTTGGTCGTTCTCAGGGTTTTTTCCTAAAGAGATTGGTAATGAACATAAAAATTTAGCTTTTTCTAAATTTATTTTTTCTATATCTAAACCTTTTGGTATTGAAACATTTTTTAAATTGTCTTCTTTCTTTTTAGCTTTGCTTTTACTTTTAGTCATTTCCACTTTATCAATTTCTTTATTTTCAAATTGCAAGTAAGGTCCAAATCTTCCATTTTTTAAGAAAATGTCATCACCATTATCATTTTTTCCGATAAGTTTAGGTTCAGCTAAATTTAATTGTTGTGCTGCTTTTGCCTTAGATAAAGGTCTTGTAAACTTACACTCAGGATAATTTGAACATCCAATAAAAGCTCCACCTCTAAAGCTATTTTTAAGACTTAGTTGACCATTTTTACATAATTTACATTTTCTATCAACTTTACCTTCTTTATTAATATCAAAAATTAACGATCCAAGACTTTCATTTAATAGATCTAAAACTTCTCTCGTTCTTTTTTCTTTAACATTTGAAACATTTAAATTAAAATCTTTCCAAAAATACTCTAAAACTTTTATCCAGTCTTCTTTACCAGAAGTAATATCATCTAATTGATTCTCTAAGTTAGCAGTAAAATCATAATCAACATATTTTGAAAAGAGTTTTTCCAAGAATGCTGATAGCAGTTTCCCTCTATCTGTAGGAAAAAATCTCTTATTATTAATATCTGCATATCCTCTGTTAGCAATAACAGAAATTATGCTTGCATATGTCGATGGTCTTCCAATACCAAGTTCTTCTAACTTTTTTACTAAGCTAGCTTCTGAGTATCTTGGAGGTGGTTGTGTAAAATGTTGTTCGTCTTTAAAATCATTTATTTCTATATTTCCTTTATTTACATCCGGTAGAAGTTTACCATCTTCATTATCATCATCAATATTTAGTACTTTTAAAAATCCATCAAACTTAATTACAGATCCATTTGCCTTAAATATATTTTTTCCGTCTGAGGAAGAAATTGTAATTGTTTTTCTGTCAAATTTTGCAGATTCCATTTGAGATGACAACGCTCTTGACCAAATTAAATTGTATAACTTAAATTGATCAGAACTTAAATATTTTTTAATTATTTCTGGGTTTCTACTAATTTCTGTTGGTCTTATAGCTTCATGTGCTTCTTGTGCATTTTTGGCTTTTTTACCAGAATAATTTAATGGCGCTTCAGGTAAATATTCTTTTCCATAATTTTTTTTTATAAAGTCCCTAAAAATTTCTATAGCGTCTTTAGAAATGTTTGTACCATCAGTTCTCATATAAGTAATTAGACCAACCGTTTCTCCATCTATCTCGATTCCCTGGTAAAGTCTTTGCGCAATTTGCATTGTCCTTGATGCACCATAACCTAATTTAGTTGATGCAGTCTGTTGAAGTGTAGATGTAGTAAATGGACCTGAAGGATTTCTTGAATAAACTTTTGAACTTATATCTGTAATTGCATATTTTTCTTTTTTAATATTTATAATCGCTTCATTAATTTCATTTTTATTTTTAAATGAGAATTTTTCAATTTTATTACCATTTAACTGATTAATGTTTGAGGTAATCAAATTATTATCTTTTGTTTTAAAAACAACATTTAATGTCCAAAATTCTACTGGATTGAAAATTTCTATTTCTTGCTCTCTTGCTGTTAACAATCTTAGTGCTACAGATTGTACTCTACCAGCGGATTTTGAGCCAGGAAGTTTAGTCCATAAAATTGGGGAAATATTAAATCCAACTAAATAATCAAGTGCTCTTCTAGCCATATATGCATCAACTAATAATGGTTCTATAGACCTGGGATTTTCAATTCCATTTAAAACTGCCTTTTTTGTAATCTCATTAAAAACAACTCTTTCTACCTTTTTATCTTTTAATAAATTCTTTTCATCCAAATATTCTCTAACGTGCCAAGCTATTGCTTCACCTTCACGATCGGGGTCAGTCGCAAGGATAACTTTTTCAGAATCTTTAACAACATCAAGTATTTCTTTTAAATATTTTTTTGAAAAACTATCTATTTCCCATATCATTTTAAATTTATTTTCAGGATCTACTGATCCATTTTTTGATGGTAAATCTCTAATGTGACCGTAACTAGCTAGAACTGTGTAATTTGATCCTAAGTATTTATTTATTGTTTTTGCTTTTGCTGGGCTTTCAACAATTACTAAATTCATTATTTTGAAAACTACATAAATGCTTTAGATAGTCAAATTAATAAATTTTTGTCTTAGATTCTTCTTTATTTATCAATCTTTTAACATTTTCTCTGTGTGTGTAAAAAATCAGGATAAACATAATTATATAAAAAAATATATTTTTTCCATCTAAAAAAAAATAAAAATAAATCGGAATACTTAGAGATGCTAGTAATGAAGATAATGATGAATATTTTGTAATTAAATATGATAAAAACCATATTACAATAAATACAAAGCCCCCAAAAATATTTATACAAAATAATATACCAATATATGTTGCAATACCTTTTCCTCCTTTAAATTTTAACCATATAGGAAAAACATGACCAATAAAAACACACAAAGATGAAACATATATATAATCACTATAGTTAAACTTTATATAGATAACTGTAATGATGGCTTTCAATATATCAAATGTAAGAGTGCTATAACCGATAAATTTATTTCCTGTTCTTAAAGCATTAGTTGCTCCAATGTTTCCTGAACCTATTTCTCTTATATCTTTTTTTAAAAATATTTTTGTTATAATATAGCCAAATGGTATAGACCCCATCAGATAGGATAAAAATATAATTATTGATAATTCCATTTTTATATTTTGTACAATTCTACACCATTAACAAAAGTGTTTGTTACTTTTCCTTGAAGTTTTTTGTTTTCTATAGATGTATTTTTTGATTTTGAAATCATATTTTCACTTTTAACAATCCATGGTTTATTTATATCAACTATGCAGAAATCAGCGTTATTACCAATGCTTAAATTTCCCTTATTTATTTTGAGTATTTTAGCTGGACTACTTGTGAGAGCTTCAATTATTGTATTAAGTTTAACAGATCCATTATGATAAAGTTCTAATGATAATGGTAGCAAAGTTTCTATACCAGAAGACCCTGTGGCAGCCCTAGAAAATGTTAATCTTTTTTGTTCTTCATCTTCAGGCTTATGATCAGACACTATTACATCTATAGTTTTTTTGTTTAAACCTTCCACAAGTGCCAATCTATCTTCCTCAGTTCTTAGCGGTGGAGATAATTTAAGAAAAGTTCTGAAATCACCAATATCATTCTCATTTAAAGATAAATTATTTATAGAAACTCCACACGAAAACTTCAAAAATTCTTTTTTTTCTTTAATTAGATTAACAGATTTTGATGATGAAATTTGAGCGATGTGATATCTGCATTTGTATTCCTCTAAAAGAGACAAATCTCTTTCAATTATTATTTTTTCAGCAACATCGGGAATTCCTTGCAATCCTAGTTTCGTGGATATTATACCATCATTCATCATTCCATTTTCAGATAAATGTAGATCTTCTGCATGTTGAATAATTAAAGAGTTTAAATCATATGCTGAGTTCATTATTCTTGACATAACTCTTGGATTTTGAATTGTTTTTGTTCCATCCGTGAAAGCTATAATTCCTTTTTTTTGAAGAAGTCCAAATTCTGTCATATTTAAACCTTCAAGATTTTTTGTTAGTGAAGCAGTTGGAAAAATATTAATTTTTGACTTATCTCTGCCCCTTCTTTTTAAAAAATCTACCATTGAAACGTTATCTATTATAGGATTTGTATTAGGCATAGTAACTACAGAAGTTACACCACCAGATAAAGCTGCATTGCTTAATGTTCTAAAATTTTCTTTATATTCATACCCGGGTTCACCAACAAATACTCTCATGTCTACCAAACCAGGAAATATATATTTTTCTTTCAAATCAATATATTTTTCTCTTGAAGGTATATTTTTTTCATTAACTTTTTTGCCAATAGCTTCTATTTTACCTTCTTCATCGATTATCAAACCTCCATATTCATCTAAATTGTTAGAAGGGTCTACAATATTAGCATTTAAAAAATATTTTTTTTTCATTTATTCACAAAAAATTTTTAAACAAGCCATTCTAACGGCAACACCTAATTCGACTTGTTCTTGAATTACACTTTTATTTATATCGTCAGCAAGATTTGTATCTATTTCTATTCCTCTATTCATTGGACCTGGATGCATTATTAAAGCATCTTTTTTTGCACAATCTAATTTATCTGGTGTAAGACCATAATATTCATAATATTCTCTATTAGATGATAAGAATGAACTATTCATTCTCTCATTTTGAAGTCTAAGCATCATTACTATATCACAGTCCTTTAAGCCCATTTTCATATCTGAAAATTTATTAATCCCAAATTTTTGAAGATCTTTTGGCATAAGATTTGTTGGTGCAACTATATTTACTTCAGCGCCTAGCATATTTAATAAATAAATATTAGATCTAGCAACTCTAGAATGAAGTATATCACCACAGATAGCTATTCTTAATCCTTGAACTTTTCCTTTTTTTTCTATTATTGTTAATGCATCTAAAAGAGCTTGAGTAGGGTGTTCTCTTCTACCATCGCCGGCATTAATTACAGCACAATTAACTTTTTGTGATAATAAATTGCATGCACCAGAATCTTGATGCCTTACTACAATTAAATTTGGATGCATTGCATTTAATGTCATAGCGGTATCAACTAATGTTTCACCTTTTTTAATTGCTGAGTTTACAATATTCATTGACATAACATCAGCACCTAATCTTTTGCCTGCCAATTCAAAAGAACTTTGCGTTCTAGTTGATGGTTCAAAAAAAAGATTTATTTGTGTTTTTCCTCTTAAAGTATCAAGTTTTTTGTTTTTGCTTCTATTTAATTGAATAAATTGTTTAGCTTCAGAAAGTATATAATTAACATCAGCGATTGATAGATCTTGGATACCTAGTAGATGTTTTTTTGAAATTTTAACAGCTTTATTTGATTTAGTTGCCATTAAAATTAACTCTATAACCATTAACCTTTGATAAGGCAAGTATTAATTTGATAAAAAATCAATAGCTCCTTGAAGGATAAATGCTGCAGCATTTTGATCTATATTTTTAACTTTTTTAGAAACATTTATGTCTAATTGACTTGATAAATTAAAAGCTCCAACTGTAGAAAGTCTTTCATCCCATAGACAAACAGGTAGATCTATAGATTTTGCTATATTTGACGAAATATCTTTTATAGATTGAGATGACGGACCCATTGAACCATCCATATTTATTGGGTTACCTATTATTATACCTTTTATATTGTTTTCTTTAATAACAAGTTTAAGCTCATCTATAAGTTTATTGTTATTTGTCTTATTTATAGTTTTAAATGGTGTCGCTATTGATTGTCTGTCATCACAAATAGCTACTCCAATTCTTTTAGACCCAAGGTCTAAACCAATTAATCGTGTTTTATTTGTCTGTTTTTTTTTAAATTCTTCAATAGTCATCATATTGTATATTTTATACTTAAATGAT
>MDSV01209135.1_pt1 | contig 13056 bp, 8 predicted proteins | sample 810851 | NCBI WGS metagenome assembly MDSV01 (sample SAMN05326640, study PRJNA326480) | marine metagenome | isolation source: seawater | place: Atlantic Ocean: North East | collected 2012 | reverse complement strand
CCCTTAAATTTTGGTCCGATTTCAAACATCATCAGATCTTCAAAATTTCTATGTATATTTTTTTTTGCACTGATTATTAAATTTGAATAAAGAGAAGACCTTAAAACATCTAAATCAGAAGATATTGGATTAGATAACTTTATTTCACTATTTAATTCTGAAAATAAGGCATCTGTTTTTGAATCTGTAAATGACCAAGTCACTGCCTCTGTATAACCCTTTGAAGCAACTGATCTTTGGGCAAAATGGAAAAGTTTTTGTTTAAAATTTAATGTTTCTTTAATACTTTCTTTTTTAGGATTTATTAAAGGTACTTTGTTGTAACCTTTAATTCTTACGAGTTCTTCGATAAGATCTATATCTTCTTTAATATCTGGTCTCCATGTTGGTGGAAGAATTTTCATTTTTTTTCCACCGGATTTAAATATACACCCAAGAGATAATAATATTTTTTTAATTTCACTGCTTGTAATTGAAAAACCTACAACCTTTGCAAATTTTTCAGCGTCAAAATCAATTATCTTTCTATTATCTTTTATTTTTCCTACAATAGAAATCTTACTTGCTTCTCCACCACATATATCCAGAATCATGCACATTCCCAAATCTAAACCTATTTTTATGGACTCTGGATCTATTCCTCTTTCAAATCTATATTTTGCGTCGGTATCGATATTTAACAATTTTGAGGTTTTTCTAATTTGTGATGGAAAGAAATATGCAGATTCTAACAAAATGTTTTTTGAAGAAAGCTCGGTTCCAGATCTAGTTCCTCCTATAATTCCACCTAGTCCTAATGCTCCTGATTTATCACTTATCACGCACATGTTATTTTGAAGCATATATTTTTTATTATCTAAGGCTTCAAATGACTCACCTTTTTTTGAATTTCTTACTATAATTTCTTGATTGATCTTATCAGCATCGTAAGCGTGCATTGGCCTATTTAAATCAAACATTATATAATTGGTAGTATCCACAATTGCTGAAATAGGTTTTAAACCTAAAGATATAATTCTTTTTTTTAGCCATTCTGGGCTTTCTTTATTTTGTACATTTTTTATATAGATGCTTCCAAAAATACCACAGCCTTGATTATTTTCTTTTTTTATAGAAACTTTTATTGGATTTTTAAATTTTTGTTTTATTCGTATAGGCGGCTGTTTTTTTAATTTACCTAGTCCCGATGATGCTAAATCTCTTGCAATACCACGGACACCTAAACAATCTGGCCTATTTGGAGTAATAGCAATGTCTATAGTCTTTTCTCCAGAACTTTTAAAATATTTATCACCAATATTCTTTTCCTTTTTATTTAGCTCAATAATTCCCTCTCTATCTGAGGACTCGTTAAGTTCGAATCCAGAACAAAGCATACCGTGAGACTCTACACCTCTTATTTTTAATATTTTTAATTTTAAGTTAGTTTTTGGTACGATTGCTCCTGGTGGAGCATAAACTGTGAACAATCCGTCCTTGGCATTTTCAGCTCCACAAACAACTTTTATTAAATTTTCAGCACCTATATCTACATCACAAAGTTTTAATTTATCAGCGTTTGGATGTTTTTGAGATTTTATAATTTTACACACAATAAAGTAATCTAAATTGCTATTTGAAGATTGTATATTTTCAACTTCTAAACCAATATCTGTCAGTCGATCAGCAATTTGGTTTAGATTAGCATTAGTAGATAAGTGATTCTTTAACCAAGACAAAGAAGTTATCATCTGCTTAGACCTCTGTAGTTTGTTGGCACATCAAGTGGATCGAATCCATAAAATTCTAACCACCTAATATCACTTTCAAAAAAAGCTCTGAGATCGTTTATTCCGTATTTCAGCATTGCTAAACGATCTATACCTACACCAAATGCATAGCCTTGGAATTGATTTGGATTTACTTTTGCATTCTTTAAAACATTAGGATGCACCATTCCGCAACCCAAAATTTCTAACCATTTATCACCCTCTCCAATTTTTATTTTTCCATCTTGAATTTTATAACCTATATCTACTTCAGCCGATGGTTCTGTAAATGGAAAGTGACTTGGTCTAAATCTTATTTTTACTTTATCAACTTCAAAAAATTTTTTAACAAAATAATATAAACATCCTTTAAGATGGCCCATGTTAATATTTTTATCTATGTGTAACCCTTCTAACTGATGAAACATAGGTGAGTGAGTTTGATCACTGTCATGCCTGTAAGTTCTTCCAGGAGCAATTATTTTAAATGGTGGTTTACTTTTTAACATTGTTCTGATTTGAACAGGGGAAGTATGTGTTCGTAAAAGTAATTGTTTAGAATTATCAAGATAAAAAGTATCGTGCATATCTCTTGCAGGATGATTTTCTGGTGTATTTAAAGCAGAAAAATTATAATATTCATTTTCGACATCAGGTCCTTCTTCAACTGAAAAACCTATTTCAGAAAAAATTGAAGTCACTTCATCAATAACTTGAGAAACTGGATGAATTTTTCCAGAAAAAAAAGTTCTGCCAGGTAAAGTTACATCTATTTTTTCATTTTTAAGCTTTTTATTAATTTCTATCTGATCAAAATCAGAAATTTTTTTATTAAGAATTTCCGTTACTTTTATTTTTAACAAATTTAGTTGTGAAGCATATTCTTTTTTTTCTTCTTGTTTGAGTTCACCTATTTTTTTAAAAAGTTCAGTTATAATACCTTTTTTTCCAAAAACTTCAGTTTTAACTGAATTATATGTATCGTGATCTTTTATATTTTTAATTTTATCTAAAATTTCAGTTTCGATTTGATTTAAATTTTTCATATAAAATATCTCTATTAGTTAACATATTAGCTATATTTTTAATATTTAAATTTTTTTATCCAAGGATCTAAAATAGGATAAATATTTGATATTTGTTTTTCATACTTTTTCCACCTTCCCTCTGCGTGTGTATAAATTGGTTTTGTTACCTGGTTATAGCTTGGTGTTGCAATATTTTTTCTTTTTTTAGCCAACTCTGAATAGTTTAAAACTGAGTTATCCCATGGAAGTTTTAAAAAATCTAATATTGATCTTACTGTAGGTTCAAAATTTTTAATTAAAGATTCATATTTAACTTCATGATAATTAATTTTAAAAATAGATAAATATTGTGTCCATAATTTCATTACAGAATCATAGAGGTTAGCAGCATCTCTCAAATTTAGAAAATTAGCCATCGCATCATTAAGAACAAAATTTTGCATAAAACAACTAAACACACAATCATACGGGTGTCGCATAGAGAAAATAAATTTTGAATTAGGAAATATTCTAATAATTTCTCCAACATGAATCATATTTAAAGGTAGTTTATCAATATATAGATATGAGTTTTTTTTATTTTTTATTTCAGATTTAAGTGAGTCAAAATATACATTTCTTATTTCTTCTAACTTATTAAATTCTAAATTTTCCAAACCCTTAAAATCTTTTTGAGATGACTCTTCTAATGAATCTACTAATTTTTTTACCAAAGGTTTTTCTTCAATAACTTCTACATTGGGATGACTACTCAATATTACATCTAGAAGAGTAGTGCCAGATCTAGGAAATCCTATTAAAAAAACTGGATTTGATTTAATTTTTGATGGCTGAATATTTTTCCACTTTTTAATTTTATTTTTTTTGAAATATTTTTCTCTAATTTTAATTTTATTTAAGTATCTTTTTTTATCAAAAAATTTTATTTTTCTTAATTTTGGATAAAGATTATTTGCTTTTAAAAAATATTTGTAAGCATTTTTGGCATCTCCTATTCTATCATAACAATTTGCTAAAGTTATCGATCTGGTAATATGGTTTTTTATATCAGAAGCATCGAAAGAAATTTCTTCTAGATAATCTTTAGCTTCTATAAATTTATTATTATTATAAAGCATAAGAGCTTCGTATAGTTTGGTAATATTAATATCTCCTATAAGTTTCTTTGCATTTAAAATAGCTGATATTAATTCTTTTTCTTTATTTGCTTTCTCAAAAGTTTCCATTAAATTTTGGTGCGCTTTATGATTTTTGGGATAAATTTTTATTATTTTCTCAAAATTATTTGCAGCCATTTCAAATTCACCAATTTCTTTAAGAGTTATCCCAAGATTTATATAGGCCTCTTTTAATTTAGGTTCTTTTTCAATTGCTATTCTGAAATAATTTGCAGCTTCATTATGTAATTGTTGCTCTTTTAATACTGATCCTAAATTATTATATGCTTGAGCAAAATTTGGCTGAATATTAATAGTTTTTTTAAAATAATTTATTGCTTCCTTATATTCACCGAGCTCGATTAAAGTAGCTCCCATATTATTACATAGAGCTGCGTGATCCGATTTAATTTTAATAGCTTTATTAAATTTTATTTTAGCTAAATTAAATTTTTTACTCTGTAAATATAAAGTTCCCAAAAGGTAATTGGAGTCAAAATGATCTGAATTTACTTTTAATACTTTTTTGTAGTATTTTTCAGCAGTTGGAAAATTATTTTCTCTATGATTATCTAAAGCTGTATCAAATAATTTTTTTATATTAGTTTTGTTTTTCACTTTACAGACACTATATTATTTTTTTTATAATAATTAAAAGTTTAAGAAAAATATTTTAATTTTAAATTTAATTAATATGTGATTGTACTTTTTTTACGATAGATTTAAATGCTTCTGGGTCGCTGTAAGCTATTTCGGCAAGAACTTTTCTGTCTAATTTTATCCCTGATTTATTTAATCCATGAATAAATTTTGAATATGTTAAACCTTCGGATCTTACTCCAGCATTTATTCTCTGTATCCATAAAGATCTAAATTCTCTTTTTTTAGCTCTTCTATCTCTGTAAGCATATTGCATTGCTTTTTCCAAAGCTTGTTTTGCAATACGAATTGTATTCTTTCTTCTGCCAAACTGGCCTTTTACTTGTTTTAAAACCTTTTTGTGTTTTGCGTGGCTTGTTACTCCACGTTTTACTCTTGCCATACTAACCTCTCAAACTGTAAGGCATGTACGATTTAACAATTTTTGTATCTTGTTTTGACATAATCGTTGTACCTCTTTGTTTTCTAATTTGTGAATTAGTTCTTTTAATCATGCCATGTCTTTTTCCTGATTGAGGCATCTTAATTTTACCTTTCGCAGTAAATTTAAATCTTTTCTTTGCTGAACTTTTTGTTTTAAGTTTTGGCATAAAATTATCGGATTTTATACAGATTTTATATCTTCTTTACAATGAAATTATATAGGTTGGATTATCATTATTATTTGTTTCCCTTCAAACTTGGGGGGCACCTCAACTTTTCCTACTTTTATCATATCTTGAATTATTCTATCCATAAGATCTTTGCCTAGATTTGTGTGTTGCATTTCTCTACCTTTAAATTTTACAGTAAATTTTACCTTATCTCCTTTTTCTAAAAATCTTTGCGCGTTCTTAATTTTAAAATTATAATCATGTATCTCGGTTACAGGCCTTAATTTTATTTCTTTTAAGTTAACAATTTTTTGTTTCTTTTTTGCCTTATTAGCTTTTTTTTGCAAATCATATTTATATTTTCCAATATCTATTATTTTACATACTGGAGGATTTGCATTTGGAGATATTTCTATTAGATCAAGTCCTTCTTCTCTAGCCATTTCTGTCGCTTTTTTAGTTGGAACTATTCCAAGATTTTTTCCATCACTACTTATGACTTGAACTTCATGAGCTCTTATTCTTTCATTTGCTCTTGGGCCTTTAGGCTTCATTCTTTTTTGAAAATAATTTGGTCTATCGAAAGGCACTAAGGTTAATTAATTGGAATTTTATTTAATAAAGATATTTTTTTGATTGCTGTTTGTAGATCTATCGTTTCCTGCTTTTCTGACCCCAGCTTCCTGATTGTAACTGTTTTATTCTTTTCTTCTTTTTCCCCACAAATTAAGAGTAGCGGTATTTTAGCCAATGAGTGTTCTCTAATTTTATAGTTAATTTTTTGATTTTTTAAATCCACTTCGGTGTTTATACCTGCTTTAGTAAATTGTTCAAATATATTTTTTGCATAATTATCAAAATCCGAAGCGATTGGTAATACAACTGCCTGTAAAGGTGCTAACCATAACGGTAATTTCCCCGCATAATGTTCAAGAAGTATACCGATAAACCTCTCCAAAGAACCAAATAAAGCACGGTGTAACATCACTGGAACTTTTTTTGAACCGTCACTAGCAACATAGGTTGAGCCCAATCTACCTGGAAGATTTAAATCTACCTGTAGTGTACCACATTGCCAATCTCTTCCAATACTATCACGAAGAACAAAATCAATTTTGGGACCATAAAAGGCTCCTTCACCTTTATTCACTTCATAATTTAATTTTGTATTTTTAATCGCCTTTAATAATGCTGCTTCCGCTTTATCCCAAACTTTATCATCCCCTACTCTTTTTTTTGGTCTGTCAGAAAACTGTAGTAAAATATCTTCAAAACCAAGATCCTTGTAAATTTCTAATATTAAATTAGTTACATTTAAACATTCATCAGTAATTTGGTCTTCGGTACAAAAAATATGTGCATCGTCTTGGGTAAAAGCTCGCACTCTAAGCAAACCATGTAAAGCACCGGATGGTTCATATCTATGAACTTTTCCAAATTCAGAAAGCTTTAAAGGAAGATCTCTGTAACTTTTCAGACCTTGATTAAATACTTGGATTCCTCCTGGACAATTCATTGGTTTAATAGCAAAAATTTTTTCATCTGGTGTTTCTGAAGTGAACATATTTTCTCCAAATTTTTCCCAATGTCCCGATTGTTCCCATAAAGTCTTATCAAGCATTTCTGGAGTATTAATTTCTTTATAACCTGCTCTTCTTTGTTTTTGTCTCATATAATTTACAAGTGATTGAAATAATGTCCATCCCTTAGAATGCCAAAAAACTGCACCTGGACTCTCTTCTCGAAAGTGAAATAAATCCATTTCTTTACCTAATTTTCTATGGTCTCTTTTTTCAGCTTCCTCTAGTTTTAGAAGATAATCATCCAATTCCTTTTTGTTTCTCCAACAGGTACCGTATATTCTTTGTAACATTTCATTATTTGAATCGCCTCTCCAATAAGCTCCGGAAACTTTAGTTAATTTAAAAGCTTTTCCAATTTTCCCCGTAGAAGGTAAATGTGGTCCTCTACATAAGTCGTGCCATTTACCATGATGATATATTGAAACTTCTTCTTGTTTTGGAATATCTTTTATTATTTCAGCCTTATAATGCTCTCCTATTTTTTTAAAATGCTTAATTGCTTCATCTCTATTCCAAATCTCCATTTTAGTTTTTTCATCACGGTCAACTATATCCTTCATTTTTTTTTCTATTTTTTTTAAATCTTCTTCTGTAAAAGGTTCTTTCCTTGAAAAATCATAATAAAAACCATTTTCAATAACTGGGCCGATCGTAACTTGTGTTTTTGGAAACAACTCTTGGACAGCCATCGCCAATATATGAGCAGCGTCGTGTCTCATAACTTCCAGGCCTTCTTTATCTTTTTGTGTAATTATTTTTACTTTAACATTTTTTTTTATAGAAAAACTTAAGTCTTTCAAAACTCCATCGACGGACATTATGCAGGCTTCTTTTGCTAGAGATTTACTGATTTTTTCTGCAATTTCAAAACCATTTATATCTTTTTTGAATTCAATTTTATTTCCATCTTGTAGAATTATATGAGGCATAAACTATTTTGACTGTACCAATTTATTATATTCAGTAAAGGTAGTCTGACACATTTTATCAACATCAAATTTTTTTAATACGTTTTTACGCCCTTCTGATCCAATAAATTTAAGTGAATTATAATCTTTTTGCATAATCGTAAAGATTTTTTCTGCTAAATCCCTTGAATTTCCACTTTCAAAGAAAAAACCAGTCTTATTTTCAACTATTGTTTCTTTTGATCCACCAATATTGCTTGCAAGAATAGGAATTTCCATTGATTGAGATTCTACCGCAACTCTTCCAAAAGCCTCCGGTTCAATTGAAGTTGAACAAACTAAATTTGCAATTTTATATGCGATTGGCATTTCATCACAGCCATCAATAAATTTAATTATATTACTAAGACTATACTGTTGTACCATACCAACAAGTTGTTTTTTATAAACATTTCTTCCTTGCTCATTTCCTAAAATTACACACTCGAAAGATTGTAAACTTTCCTTTTCATTAAGTAATTTAATACCTTCAATAAAAATTTTTTGCCCTTTCCAATTTGTAAGTCTACCTGGTAATAAAATAATAAATTTATTTTTATCTATTTTATTTTTTTTTCTAAAGTTATCAGCTTTTGTAGGTAGAACTTTATGAGGATGGAAATAACCTGTATTTATTCCTCTAAATATTACTAATAATTTTCTTTTTTTTTTTTTGAAAAAATCACTGTAATTTTCGTTAATATGAGAAAAGATAAAATTAGAACCTGCAATAACTAAATCAGATCTTACCATAATTGAATTATAAAACTTTTTAATCTTATTGCTAAAATTATAGGTACCATGAAAAGTAGTTACAAAATTTCTTAAAGTAATTTTTGTTGCAAAAAAACAGGACCAGGCAGGTGCTCTGCTTCTCGCGTGAACGATATTAATGTTGTAGAAAATTATTATTAAAGAAATAAGCAGAGTATTAAAAAGAATTAAAATTGGATTTTTAGATTGAACTGGTAGTCTAAATATTTTTACTTTTTTTTTGTTAACAAATTTTAATAATTCCCCGCCGCTAGTAATTATATAAGATTTAGCTCCTTTCTCAGGTAAAAAATGAGCAAGATCATAACAACCCGTTTCTGCTCCACCAAAACCTAATCTGGGTATGACTTGTAAAACTTTGATTTTTTTATTCATTAATTTAAAATATCATATATTTCATATGAACTACAAAAAATCTAAATACTATACAGCTTCCAACAAAAATAGGATAAAATATTTATTTTTAAATAAAAAAAGTCAAATTACTGTAGTTTTTTTCCATGGATTTATGTCCGATATGCTTGGGGCAAAACCTACGGCTATTCATAAGCTCTGTAAAAAAATAGGAGTCAATTTTTTAACATTTGAATATTCTGGTCACGGTAAATCTGGAGGTAATTTTACTGATGGAAATATATCTAGTTGGACGAATGATGCGAAAGAACTTATCAAATTAAAAATAAAGAAAAGTAAAAATTTAATCTTTATAGGATCAAGTATGGGTAGCTGGATAGCGCTTAATTTATTTAAAACTTTTAAAAATAAAATTAAAGGTTTTATTGGAATTGCATCTGCTCCTGAATTTCTTGAAGAATTAATGTGGAAAAAATTTAGTAAAAAAATAAAAAAAATAATATTAGATAAAAAAATTTATTACTTAGATAACGGTGAATATACTTACCCAATTACTAAACAACTAATCTTTGATGGTAGAAAAAATAAAGTTTTAAATTATAATATTAATTTACCTATAATGATGACATTATTTCATGGAACAAAAGATAAGGTGGTACCTTTATTTTTTTCAAAAAATATACTTAAGATATGTAAAAAATCTAAGAAAAAACTTATTATAATTAAAAATGGTAATCATAGCTTGTCTAGAAAAGATGATTTAAAAAAAATATGTAAAGAATTAAATTATATTTTAAGCAGTATTAAACAGCCTTAGATATTTTTTTTACGAGTGACAAAGGATTGGTTAATTTATCGAGCATTTCTTTTGGACATACCTGTTTAAATTTTTCTACTTCCTTATTATAGTTTTCTAAAATTTTTTTTGCTACTTTAGACTCTGTTTCCTTATAGTGTATAGAAATTAAATCTTTTAATTTTTTTTTCCAAAAATCAGTCTCTAGTTTTTGCCAAATAACTGAGTTGGGGTTAACAAATTTTTCAAAATCATTATTATTGTCATAAATAAAAGCCATTCCTCCTGTCATTCCTGCTGCAAAATTGTCTCCAACTTTACCCAAAATTACAACCGTGCCACCTGTCATGTATTCACAACCATTTGAATCACAGCCTTCAATTACTGCTTCGGCCCCTGAATTTCTTACAGCAAATCTTTCTCCTGATTGCCCTGACGCAAAAAGTTTTCCCGATGTTGCACCATAAAGTACTGTGTTACCAATTATAGTATTTTCATCACTTATTAAATTACTTTCTTTTGGAGGTTTTATTACTACTGTTGCTCCTGATAATCCTTTACCAACATAATCATTGGCATCGCCTATAACATTTAGTTTTAAACCCTTTATCCCAAAAGCTCCTAGTGACTGACCCGCTGAACCAAATAAATTAACCTTTATAAAGTTATCTTCGATATTTTTTTTATTAAATTTTTTAAAAATATAATGTGATAACCGAGTTCCTACAGCTCTATGTACGTTTTTTACTTCATAGCTTAATTCAATATTTTTTTTATGATCAAGCAAATTTTTTATATCCTTATAAATTTGATCGTCTAAAGTTTTTGGAACCTCATTAATTAAACCATGTTCACAATACCTTTTATGTGTTCCCGGGTCTGCTTGTACTAATAAAGGACTTAAATCAAGATCATCTAGATTTGAAGCTCCTCTACTAACCTGTTTTAACAGATCAGTTCTGCCTATAATTTCATTTAATGATTTAAAACCAAGATCTGCTAAAATTTCTCTGACTTCTTGAGCAATAAAAGTAAATAAATTAACTACCTTTTCAGGAGTGCCTGTAAACTTTTTTCTTAATTTTTCATCTTGGGTACAAACTCCTACTGGACAAGTGTTTGAATGACATTGCCTTACCATTATACATCCCATTGCAACTAAAGAGGTTGTTCCAATTCCAAATTCTTCAGCTCCCATCATTGCTGCCATAACTACATCTCTTCCAGTCTTTAATCCTCCGTCGGTTCTTAAAGTTACTTTATGTCTTAGACTATTTAAGGTTAAAACTTGGTTTACCTCGGTAAGTCCCATCTCCCAAGGTATACCAACATATTTTACACTGGTTTGTGGACTTGCGCCAGTTCCACCACAATGTCCTGAAATAAGAATTACATCTGCTTTTGCTTTTGCAACACCAGCAGCGATAGTGCCAACTCCTGTTGAAGCAACTAACTTTACTCCAACTCTCGCGTTTGGATTGGACTGTTTAAGATCATAAATAAGTTGAGCTAAGTCTTCTATTGAATAAATATCATGATGAGGTGGAGGAGAAATTAAAGTTACTCCAGGTGTAGAATGTCTCAATTTTGCTATTTCTTTAGAAACTTTAAATCCTGGTAGTTGACCTCCTTCTCCTGGTTTGGCCCCTTGTGCAATTTTTATTTCTATTTCACTACAATTATTTAAATATTCAACGGTTACACCAAACCTTGCTGAAGCAATTTGTTTAACTTTAGAATTCGCACTGTCACCGTTACTTTTTTTGATAAATCTTTCAGGATCCTCTCCGCCTTCTCCACTACATGAAGCAGCTCCAATTCTGTTCATTCCAATAGCTAAAGTTTCATGTGCTTCTGCTGATAAAGCTCCATGGGACATACTTCCGCTACCAAATCTTTTTCTAAGATTATTTATACTCTCAACCTCACTGATATCTATGGATTTACCAAGCTTTTTAAAATCCAAAAGATCTCTTAAATTAATTATATCTAATTCATAAATACCTTTAGAATATTTTTTATAAATGTCATAGGAATTAGAGCTTACTGCGCTTTGTAACATATGTATCAAATTTCCCTGGTACTGATGAGTTTCTCCATTTTTTCTATATTTATAAATTCCTCCAATTGGAAGAATAGATAAGTTTTTTTGAAAAGCTTTTTCGTGTAATTCTTTAATTTTTTTTTCTATACCATTAATCCCAATACCTGAAATTCTTGAAATCATTCCTGGAAAATACTCTGCAACAACCGATCTACTAAGCCCCACTGCTTCAAAATTGCACCCACCCCTATATGCACTTAAAACTGAAATTCCCATCTTTGACATTATTTTTAATAATCCGTTATCTACTGATTTGATGTAACGTTTAATACATTCTTCATAATTAATTTTACCAAATAGTCCCTTTTCAAATCTTTGGTATATTGAATCAAAAGCAATATATGAGTTTATGGTTGTAGCTCCTACACCTAATAATACTGCAAAAGAATGTGTATCTAAAACTTCACCACTTTGAACATTGATTGAAGCAAATCCTCTAATTCCTAGTTCTATAAGTTTAGAATTAATAGCGCCAATTGCCAGTGCCATTGGAATCGGAGCTTTATTTGAATCGATTCCTTTGTCACTTAAGATTAAATGTTTTCCACCTTCTCGGACAGCAATCTCGGCCTGCGAACGTAATTCATCTAATCTTTTTTTCAAACTTTTGTTCATATCAAAGGTACAATCTAAAACTCTGATATTTTTTTTAAAAAAATCGATAAATTTTTCAAATTGTGAGTTTGACAAAATTGGACTATCAAGAACATATATATTATCTTTGGTTAAGTTTTCAAAATCAAGAATATTACCAGTATTACCGAAACGAGTTTTTAAGCTCATGACTTCATTCTCTCTTAACGAGTCAATTGGCGGATTTGTTACTTGACTAAAATTTTGCCTAAAAAAGTGGGAAAGAGGTCTGTATCTATCTGACAAAACTGCTGTTGGTGTATCATCGCCCATAGATCCAACTGCTTCTTTTGTATCTTCTACCATTGGATGTAGAATAAGTTCTAAATCTTCTATATTCATACCAGCTAAAAACTGTCTCCGTCTTAATTCATCCCCTTTGTAAATAAATTTTTCTTTTATAGATCCAAATTTTTTATCTAAATCTATTATTTGCTTGTTATATTTTTTATAATCTTTTGAGATTTGATTTTTTAAACTTTTACTATCAAAAATTTGTCCTTTATCAAGATCAATAGCAATTGCTTGTCCGGGACCTAATCTTCCTTTAAATATAATTTTTTTATTAGGAAGAGAAATCATTCCTGTTTCTGAACCAGCGAATAAAAGTTTATCTGAAGTAATTGTATACCTTAAAGGACGCAAACCATTCCTATCTTGCGCAGCTATAATCCATTTT
>MDSV01169731.1_pt1 | contig 13056 bp, 12 predicted proteins | sample 810851 | NCBI WGS metagenome assembly MDSV01 (sample SAMN05326640, study PRJNA326480) | marine metagenome | isolation source: seawater | place: Atlantic Ocean: North East | collected 2012 | reverse complement strand
CTTGTAGCTCAGTAGTAGAGCAGTACCCTGAAAAGGTATGTGTCGTTTGTGCGATTCAAACCAAGGCCACCACACTTTGTCCAATTTTGTAATTTTATTAATAATGTATTCTAAAAAAATGAATAAAAGCAAAGGCATATTTTGGTTGAGGGAAGATTTTAGAATTTCTAGAAATCCAGCCCTTTCCTTCGCATCATCCAAACATGATTTAGTTTCGGCTGTATATATTTATAAACAATCAAAATTTGAGAAAATACGTGAAGCGCAAAAGTGGTGGGTTTATAACTCACTAAATTTTTTTAAAGAAACATTAAACAAGTACAATATTGATCTTGAATTATTATTATCGGACACTTACGAAAATGCATTTAAAGAAATAATGAAAAATAAGGATATTTCAATATATTGGAATAAAATTTATGAACCAAATTATTTAACTTTTGACAAAAAAATTTCTAATTTATTAAACAATAAAAATATAAATTTTAAGATTTTTAAAGGAAATACCTTAAATGAGTATCAAGAAATTAAAAAAAATGACGATACACCTTTTAAAGTATTTACTCCTTTCTGGAGGAATGCTGAACCTATTTACGTTGAGAAGGGCTTGTCAAAAAATACAGTAGTAAAAAAAAAGAAAAAAAATTAAAATTTTTTAAAAGTAATGAAAAGTTTGATAAAATTTTACCAAGAAAAGATTGGTATAAAAAATTTGATAAATATTGGAAACCAAATGAAAAAGAAGCAATTAAAATTTGTGAAGAATTTGTTGAAAACAAAATTAAAGACTACGGAGAGACAAGAGATATACCAGGCATAGATGGAACATCAAAACTATCTCCTTACTTAGCATTTGGTCAAATCCATATAGAAACTGTATGGGAAAAATGTAATAAAATTAAAGTAAAACAAAAAGGATATAGAAAATATATAAATGAATTAGGTTGGAGAGAGTTTAGTCACAGCTTAATAAATTATTTTCCCAATATGCTTAAGGGAAATTTAAGAAAAGAATTTGATAATTTTCCTTGGGTTAAAAATGATAAATACCTGATGTCTTGGAAGAAAGGCCTAACAGGATATCCAATTGTAGATGCTGGAATGAGAGAATTGAATGAAACAGGTTGGATGCACAATAGAGTGAGAATGATTACAGCTTCATTTTTAGTAAAACATTTAAGAATAAATTGGGTGGAAGGTGAAAAATATTTTAGAAACTGTTTATTAGATTTTAATGCAGCAAATAATGTAGCGGGTTGGCAATGGGTTTCGGGATGTGGAGCAGACGCGGCGCCATACTTTAGAATTTTTAATCCTATTTTACAGGGAGAAAAATTTGACCAAAAAGGAGAGTATGTAAAAAAATGGGTTCCAGAACTTTCAGTTGTACCCGTAGAATTTATTCATAAGCCGTGGGAATTGAATATAAAAATTAATAATTTTGAGTTAGGAAAAAATTATCCCTCACCAATAGTAAATCACAAAGAAGCAAGACAGTCAGCTTTAGATGCTTTTCAGAGGATTAAAAAATAGCTTAGATTAAACCGCAGCAATGTTTATATTTTTTGCCTGAACCACAAGAACATTTATCATTTCGACCAATTTTTTTTGCTGATTTAAAAGTTTGATTTTCTTTTTCATCATTTTTATCTGAAATTACAATATTCAAATTCAATAAAAATTTTATAATGTCAGTTTTTATTTTTTCTAAAAGACCCTCAAAAAGCAAAAAAGCTTCTTTTTTGAATTCTGATAAAGGGTCTTTCTGACCATAGCTTCTTAACCCAATAACCTGTCGTAATTGCTCTAAATATTGTAGATGAGATCTCCAAGCAAAATCAATTATTTGTAAAAATATTCTTTTTTCTATTTCATCGTTTTCTTTAATTCCAACAGTTTTAATTCTTTCTTCTTTTTTCAAACGGTAAGTGTTTTGAATTTCTTTTAAAAAATCCTTCTTAGTTAAAGTAGTTAGCTTTATAAGTTTTTCATCACTTAATACATTTCCTGTAATTTTCTTTATATTAGTGATATATAATTTTTTATCATTAGACTTTTGATAGTCATTTTTAATTTTTTCTAAATTTTCTATATTTTCGTTTAAAAAATCATCCATCATATTTGAGACATCTTTACTTTTTAGAATATTTAACCTTTGACTAAAAATAACTTGTCTTTGATCGTTCATTACATCATCAAATTTAATTAGAGTTTTTCTTATGTCAAAATTTCTTCCTTCAACTTTTTGTTGGGCTCTCTCCATTGCTTTGTTTATCCAAGGGTGATCAATAGACTCATTTTCTTTAAGCCCGAGTTTTTTTAGCATTCCATCAATTGACTCTGCTCCAAATATTCTCATTAATTCGTCTTGAAGACTTATATAAAATATTGAACTACCAGGATCGCCCTGCCTGCCCGATCTACCTCTTAATTGATTATCAATTCTTCTACTTTCATGCCTTTCTGTACCAACAATAAATAATCCTCCGAGTGATTTTACTTCTTCTTTTTCTTTTTTAATTAATTCTGAATTGTTCATGTCCATTAAAACTTTATTTCCACCTAACTGAATATCAGTACCTCTTCCTGCCATATTTGTTGCAATCGTAATTGCGCCTACTTTTCCTGCCTCTGCGATTATTTTAGCTTCCTTTTCATGTTGCTTAGCATTCAAAACATTGTGAGTTATTTTCTTAAGTTCTAAATTTTTTGAAATTAATTCAGATTTTTCAATGCTCGTTGTTCCAACTAATACTGGCTGACCCCTAGAATTACACTCTATTATTTTATTTGTTATAGCTGAGTATTTTTCTTTTTCAGTTCTAAAAATTTGATCATTAAAATCTTTTCTAATCATTTTTTGATTAGTTGGTATCGATACAACATTAAGCTTGTATATGTCATAAAACTCCTCTGACTCTGTAAGCGCTGTACCTGTCATTCCAGACAATTTTTTGTAAAGTCTAAAATAATTTTGGTATGTTACTGAAGCTAAAGTTTGATTTTCTTCCTGTATTTCGACGTTTTCTTTTGCTTCAATTGACTGGTGAAGTCCTTCTGAAAACCTTCTTCCATCTAAGACTCTTCCTGTGAATTCATCTATGATTTGAACTTTTCCATCTCTTAAAATATAATCAACATCTTTGTTGAATAAAAAGTTTGCTTTTAGCGCTTGATTTATATGGTGCACTAAATTTAAATTTTGAGGATCATAAAAATTATTATTTTTTAATATTCCTTCCTTAGTAGAGAGCTTTTCAATTTTATCTATTCCAGTATCAGTTAATATAGAATTTTTATTTTTTTCATCAATTTCATAATCTTTTTTTTCCAATTTTTTTACAAATCGATTAGCTAGAATATAATAATTACTTTTATCATCACTTCTTCCAGATATAACAAGAGGGGTTCTAGACTCATCAATTAATATGCTATCGACTTCATCGACTATACAAAAGTTGTGTTCTCTTTGAACCATCTCAGAAACACTATATTTCATATTGTCTCTAAGATAATCAAAACCTAATTCATTATTTGTTGCATAAGTAATATCAGATGCATAATTATTCTTTCTCTGCGCGTCATCCATTTCACCAATAATGCACCCAGTCGAAAGTCCAAGATGTGAAAAAACTTTACCCATCCATTCCGAGTCCCTTTTTGCTAAATAGTCATTTACAGTTACTATATGCACTCCTTTTTCAGCAAGCGCATTAAGATAAGCAGGCAAAGTAGAAACTAATGTTTTACCTTCGCCAGTTTTCATTTCAGCGATTTTTCCTTCGTTTAAAATAATCCCTCCCATCAACTGAACATCATAATGTCTTTCGTTTAAGACTCTTTTGGCTGCTTCCCTTACAAGAGCAAAACTTTCAGGAATTACCGATTTTAAAGATCTACCTTCTTTTATGTTTTTTCTTAAAAGGTATGTTTTCTCTTTAAACTCATCATTTTTGAGAGCGGCAGTAGCAATCTCATGGCTGTTAATCTGATCAACTATAGGTTTTATCTTATCTAATTCTTGTTGATTGCCGCTTTTAAATATTTTATTAAGTGCTTTTGATAATAAATTCATATTAGCAGATTATTAATATTAATCTTATACTTCTCTATATATGTATTTATAATTTAAATTAAACATTATTTATGACAATAAATTTAAAAAACTTCCTTTCTGACAATAAAAAAATGTCAAAAATGGGGGACTTTCAAGAACTAAAAGATATCAATGGACTGGAGGTCTCTTCAGTTTCTGCAGATTTATATGGAAATGGAAGGGACGATATTGCGCTCTTCTATTTTAAAGATGGAGCAAGTTATGCGACAGCGTACACTTTAAATACAATAGTTTCAGAAACGATAACTTGGAACAAAAAAACTGATAAAAAATCAGTTAAAGCTTTAATGGTAAACACTAAAAATGCGAATACATTCACTGGCCAACAAGGTAAGGAAAGCATAGACGCAATAGCAAAAGATTTATCGAAATCTTTGACTATAAGAGAGTCGCAGTCCCCAGAAGGAATAAAAGAAACTGTCAAAATAAAATCTCTGTTATTTGCCTCAACAGGCGTTATAGGAGAAGCTTTTCCTGTTGATGAAATACAAGGAACCATACAGCATCTGGTCGAAAATTTAAAAACTAATCAAAACAAAATGATATGGTTAAAAACAGCCTCATCTATAATGACCACAGACACGAGGCCAAAGGTTGCTTTCGAAGAGGTAAAGATTGGCAATAAAGTTATCAGAATAGCTGCAGTTGCAAAAGGTTCAGGTATGATTGCTCCTAACCTTGCAACTATGTTATCCTTCATTTTTACAGACGCAGATATTCCATCAGATATTTTAAAAAGACATTTAAAAAAAGTTATTACCAATACCTTTAATGCAATTACAGTGGATAGTGACACTTCAACAAATGATATGGTTTCAATTTTTGCTACAAGAAAAGTTAGAGTGAATAGCTTACAAAATACCTCGAGTGAAGACTCACAAAAATTTGAAAAAGCTTTAAAAGTAGTATGCTTAGATCTAGCTAAACAAATAGTTGTTGATGGTGAGGGAGCTAAAAAATTCATAACAGTAAAAATAATTAACTCAAATTCAATACAGAAAGCTAAGAAAATTGCTTTTTCAATTGCAAACTCACCTCTTATTAAAACTGCTGTTGCAGGTGAGGACCCTAACTGGGGAAGAATTTTAATGGGAATAGGAAAGTCTGGAGAGAAAGTTGAAAATAAAAAACTAATTATTAAATTAGGTGAGTTTACTATTGCAGAGAATGGAAAAGTTTCTGAGAGTTATAACGAAGAAAAACTGAAAGAATATATGAAATGGGACTCAATTGTAATTGAAGTTAACCTTAATCAAGGAAAAGATTTTTTTGAATGCTATACTTGCGATTTTACACATGATTACATTGATATAAATGCTAGTTATAGAAGAAGCTAATCATTGCAAAAAACAAAATATCTATTATTTTTAGAGATATGATAAAATATAATTTAAATTGCAAAAAAAATCATGAATTTGAAAGTTGGTTTTCGAGCTCAAGGGAATTCGAAAAACTTAAAAAAAACAAAATGTTAGAATGTATTTATTGCCATTCATCAGAAGTAGAAAAATCAATAATGTCTCCAACAGTATTAAATACAAAAAAAGAAAAGAAAAAAAATGAGCACAAAGAAGAGTTTGTTAAAATTAAAAAAAAATTATTGAATATAAGGAAATTCGTTGAAAAAAATTTTGAATTTGTAGGAAGTAATTTTGCAAATAAGGCAAGAGAAATTTATTACAATAAATATAAAAATAAAAATATTTATGGCGTAGCAACCAAAAAAGAGGAAGAAGATTTATTAGATGAGGGGGTTGAAATAACTTCAATTCCTTGGGTTAATAAAAAAGACAATTAATTTTTTTTTGCAACAATTATATAGTTTACAGAAAGATCGTTAGATTTTTTCCATTCTTTAAAAAACGGATTAAAACTTAATCCATCAATATTATTTACCGAGAAATTTAAATCTGAAAGTTTTTTTTCAAGCTCTTCTGGTTTTATAAATTTATTCCAATCATGTGTTCCAATAGGAAGCCATCTTAAAATATATTCAGCACCAACTATAGCTTTGATATAAGAAATTAAAGAACGGTTAATAGTAGCTGTAAACATTATCCCACCAGGTTTTAAAAGATCAAAACATGAACTAAGATATAAATCTAAGTCTTCAACATGCTCAACAACTTCTAAATTTAAAATTATATCAAACTCATTTTTTTGGTCTAAGTTTTCAGGAGCAAGGTTGATATATTTAATATTTAATTTATTTTTTGAGGAATGTGATTGAGCTATTTTTATATTTTTTGTTGACGCATCTATGCCAGTTACTTTTGCACCAAGTCTATGCATAGGCTCGCTAATTAATCCTCCTCCACAACCAATATCTAATAATTTTAAATTTTGTAAAGGTAGTTTGCTATTGCTGTTAATTTTAAAATGTTCTAAAGAAACATCTAATATGTATTTAATTCGTATAGGATTAAACATATGTAATGGTTTAAATTTACCATCTACATCCCACCATTCTTCAGCAAGCTTAGAAAACTTTTCAATTTCACCTTTATTTATGCTACTCATTATCCTATCTTACATATTCTTTTTAATTAATGAATTAAGATACTTATAATTAAAAAAAAACAAATAGTACATATGGCAAAAATAGTATTAAAATTTGGAGGAACTTCGGTTGGGAGTATAGAAAAAATTATTGCTGCAGCAAAATTGGTTCAAAAAGAACGAGCAAAGGGCAACAGTGTAATAGTTGTTGTTTCTGCAATGGCAGGAAAAACAAATGAGCTTATAAAATTATCAGAGTCTATTGGTAAAAATTTCAATAAGAGAGAACTGGACGTTTTACTTGCATCCGGTGAACAAATAACTTCTGCTTTAATGACAGGTGCCTTAATTGAACTTGGATTAAAAGCAAAAAGTTGGATGGGTTGGCAAGTGCCGATAATAACTGAAGGAGATAATAATAATTCTAGAATTATAAATATGCATGTTAATGAAATAGATAAATTTATTTTGGACAAAGGAGTGGCCGTTATACCAGGATTTCAGGGTATTTCTAAATCTGGGGAAATAACTACAATTGGTAGAGGAGGATCAGACGCCACTGCTGTAGCCGTAGCAAAGATATTTAAAACTGATTACTGCTTAATTTATACAGATGTTGATGGCGTTTTCTCTACGGATCCAAAAAATTTTTCAAAAGCAAAAAAAATAGAAAATATTTCTTATGAAGAGATGCTTGAAATGTCTTCACTTGGAGCTAAAGTAATGCAAGCTTCGGCGGTTCAAACCGCTATGATACACGATATTCCTTTGGAGGTAAGATCATCTTTTTCAGGAAATCAAGGAACAAAAATTTTTAATTCTGAAAAGATTGATTATTCTAAAACCATTACAGGAGTTACCTATTCTAATAATGATGCAAAGATTACGTTAATAGGCGTAGAAGATAAACCTGGAGTAGCTGCAGAAATATTTGAACCCTTAGGAAAAAACGGAATAAATGTAGATATGGTCATCCAAAATATTTCACCAGATGGAAAAAAAACAGACTTAACCTTTACAATAAAAAGAGGAGAACTAAAAAAAACTATAAATCTCATCGAGACAAATAAAAAAAAAGTTGTTTATGAGTCACTAGATACTAATGATAAAGTTTCTAAAATTTCGGTAATTGGCGCTGGAATGATTACAGCACCAGGAGTAACTTATAAAATGTTTAGAGCTTTAGCTGATGAAAAAATAAATATATTAGCAATATCAACATCTGAAATAAAAATATCTGTAATTATAGATGAAAAAAATTCAACAAACTCAGTAAAAAAACTTCATAGTATATTTAATTTAGATTAATTTTATGGAAATAAGACCTCACAGAACAATAAAAAGAAAAAAAACAAAGAAAATTATGGTGGGGAATGTAGCCGTCGGTGGGAATGCTATAATATCTGTACAATCAATGACTAATACAATAACATCTGACGTTAATTCCACTATAAAACAAATTAACCAATTAGAAAATGCAGGTGCAGATATAGTCAGGGTTTCTTGCCCAGATGAAAACTCAACCAAAGCATTGAAAGAAATAATCAAAGAAGTAAAAGTTCCTATTGTGGCTGATATACATTTTCACCACCAAAGAGCAATCGAAGCTGCAAAAATGGGAGCAAATTGTTTAAGGATTAATCCTGGAAATATCGGAAGTAATGATAGAGTTTTAGATGTAATCAAAGCTGCTAAAGATTATAATTGTTCGATAAGGATTGGAGTGAACGGAGGGTCGTTAGATAAAACTTTACTCGAAAAATATAAAGAACCTTGTCCCGAAGCTCTTGTTGAAAGTGCAATGTATAATGTTAAATTATTAGAAGATAATGATTTTTTTAATTTTAAAATAAGCGTAAAATCCTCTGATGTTTTTCTAGCAATTAAATCTTACGAACAACTTTCAGAAGCTTGCAATTATCCTCTTCATGTTGGCGTAACTGAGTCAGGAGGGCTTTTTTCTGGAAGTATTAAATCTTCAATAGGAATAGGACAATTATTGATGAAAGGTATTGGAGATACAATTAGAATTTCATTATCAGCAGACCCTATTGAAGAAGTTAAAGCAGGTTATGAAATTTTGAAATCTTTGAGCATAAGGTCCAGGGGGGTTCAGATCATATCTTGCCCGTCCTGTGCAAGACAAGCATTTCCAGTTATCGATACAGTGAAAATTTTAGAAAAAGAGTTGTCACATATTAAAACACCTTTAACTCTATCTATAATCGGCTGTGTAGTTAATGGACCGGGTGAGGCAGCACAAACAGAAATTGGACTTACAGGAGGAGGACAGGATAATAATTTACTTTATTTATCTGGAATTCCTCACACAAAGGTACCAAGTTCAGAAATTATATCTAAAATTATCAAAATGGTAGAAGAAAAAGTCAAAGAAAAAAAATCAATTAATGATTCCAATAGATAAAATTAAAGCAATTGTTATTAAATATGACAGTTTAGAAAAAGAGCTTTCTTCTGGAAATATTGATACCAAAAATTATGCAAAAAAATCTAAAGAATATTCAGATTTAGGTAATATTGTGAAATATGCGCGAGAATACCTCAAATTTGGAGATGAAAAAAAAGATTTAGAACAAATAGTTAAAGACTCAAACAGTGATAAAGATATGGTTGTTTTAGCAGAAAAAGAACTAGAAGCACTTGTAGACAGGGAAATAAATTACGAAAAAAAATTAAAATTATTTTTACTTCCAAAAGATTTAGATGATCAAAAAAACTCGATTGTTGAAATCAGAGCAGGTACAGGTGGCTTAGAAGCAACTTTATTTTGTGCAGATCTTTTTAAGATGTATGAAAAAGTGTGTTCAAAAAAAAAGTGGAAATTAGAAATCATAAGTATTTCTAAAAGTGAAGCTGGTGGTTTTAAAGAGGTTATATTTTCAGTAAATGGAAACAACATATATTCTTATCTAAAATATGAGTCTGGAGTGCACAGAGTTCAAAGAGTTCCATCAACTGAAACTCAAGGAAGAGTTCATACATCTGCAGCGACTGTAGCTGTTTTACCAGAGGCTGAAGATGTTGATATTCAAATTAAAGAAACTGATTTGAGAATTGATGTTTTCAGAGCCGGAGGGCCAGGAGGTCAGTCAGTCAATACTACCGACAGCGCAGTAAGAATAACCCATATACCTTCAGGAGTTGTTGTTAGCCAACAAGATGAAAAATCACAACATAAAAATAAAGCTAAGGCATTAAAAATATTAAGAGCAAGAGTTTATGAAGCGGAAAAAATTAAAAAAGACAATGAAAGATCTCAAAATAGGAAAAGCCAAATAGGAAGCGGTGATAGATCTGAAAGAATTAGAACTTACAATTTTCCTCAAGGTAGAGTTACAGATCACAGAATTAATCTTACACTACATAAATTAGAGGAATTTTTAAGTGGAGAAATTCACGAGGAGATGAACGAAGGTTTAAGGCTAAAGGAACAGGATTTAAAACTAAAAAATCTTAACTAATGCAAATTTCAAAATTAATAAACAAAGGCTCAAAAAAACTTAAAAGTAATGACATTTTGAGTCACCAATTAGACTCTGAATTGATTATTTCAAAAATTTTAAATAAAAATAGAGAGCAAATAATTGTTAATTCTGAATTAGAAGTTTCTAAAAAAATAATACAAAGTTTCAATGAATTAATTGAAAGAAGAATGTTAAAAGAGCCAATTGCTTACATTTTACAAAAAAAAGAGTTTTGGAGTAAAAATTTCTTTGTTAATAGAAATACTTTAATACCCAGACCAGAAACAGAATTATTAGCTGAGAAGACAATAAATATACTTGGTGATAAAAAATTACTTGTTTTAGATATTGGGACTGGTTCTGGCTGTATTCTTTTAAGTATTTTATTGGAAGCTAAAAACTGTAAAGGAATTGGAATTGATATTTCTAAAAAAGCAATTGAAGTAGCCAGAAAAAATTCTAAAAAACTTAATTTGGAGTCTAGGACTAAATTTTATGTAAAGTCACTCAATAAAATCGTGGGAAGAAAATTTGATTTAATTGTGTCTAACCCTCCTTATATACCAACCTCAGAGTTAAAAAGTTTATCAGATGATATTAAAAGATTTGAGCCCAAAATAGCGCTTGATGGTGGAAATGATGGGCTTGACGTAATTAAAAAAGTTATCTACAAATCAACTAAGATTTTAAAAAAAAAAGGCACGCTCGCCTTAGAAGTTGGAAACGGGCAATATAAAAAAGTTTCACAAATATTAAAATACCAAGGTTTTAGAGAACAGTTTTTAGTAAAAGATTATCATAATAATATTAGATGCGTGTTAGCAGTATTTGAGAATTAGAAAAAATTAATTAATTAGACTTAACTATTACCATGAAGAGAAAAAATATATGAGCGAACACAAAAGAAGATTTAGACCTCGAAATCAGAAGAATGGGTTTAGAGGAAGAGGCCCGAGTAATAGAACTAAAAATAATCATTTTAATTCTAATGGAAACTCAAATTTTAGCAGAAACGGTTCTATGACTAACCCCTATAATGTAGAAAAAACTGTTCAAAAATATTTACAGCTGGCAAAAGATGCACAAAGTATGGGAGACCCAGTGTTACATGAAAACTATCTTCAACATGCAGAACACTACAGTAGAAGATTAGCAGAATTAAATTTTAAAGCTAAAGAAAACAAAATTTTAGCTGCGAATGAGACATCAAGTATGGAAAATAAACCTGAGCCAGCAAAAGATACGATCACAGAAAATTTAGAGAAAAAAACTCAGTAAAGATTATTTAGATCTTAATTCAGACAGCTTAACGTCAACTTTTATTCTTTCGATTTCAAAAACTTTTCTAGCATCATCACTAAGTGTTTTTCCTGAAGGAAGTTTAAGTTTTTGAGAATTTACTTTTTTTTTATTTACTATAACCTCATAATGTAAGTGTGGACCTGTAGACATTCCAGTAGAACCTACATAACCAATAATTTGTCCTTGTCTAACTTTTCTTCCTTCTTTAATGCCTTTTGCAAAACCTTTTAAGTGTGCATACACAGTTTCATAAGTTGAGTTGTGTCTAATCTTCACACAATTTCCACCACCACCACACCATCTAGCTCTTGTAATAGTTCCACTTCCTGAAGCCATTATTGGAGTCCCACTCGGCGCAGCAAAATCAGTTCCTGTATGTAACTTATTAAAACCAAGAATAGGATGTTTTCGCATACCGAAAGCAGACGATAATCTAGCACCGTTGATAGGTGTTTTCATTAAAGCCTTTACAACACTTTTACCATCTACATCATAGTACCCTTGTTCTTTTTTATAATTAAAGTTGTAAAGAGAAAAATCTTTACTATTTACATTCATAGAAGCGTAAATAATTTTGCCCGTATTCCTTGTTATATTATTTTCATCAACATATTTTTCGTAATAAATTTCAAATGTGTCGCCTTTCCTTATATCTCTTTGAAAATCTATTTCAAAACCATATATTCTTGCAAATTCAATTATAACATTTGGCTCAATATCTACTCCCACAGCTGCGTTATATAAATTATTTTTTATAGTATTTCGGGCGATAACTTCTTTTTTATATAATTTGAGTATATTTTTTTTTACGATAAAATTATCTTTATCTTTTCTTATATCAATACTAACAATTGGACTTTCTGGATATAAAATACTTACTATTTTATTTGAACTATCTTCATTCTTAATTATTATTTTAATTTTGGTTCCTACAAAAATATTCGAAAGGTTTTTCTTTTTTAACTCCAGAGCTAAATCTTTTATGTCTTTTTCAGAAACCTCATAATTTCTAAGAATTTTTTCAATAGTATCGTTACTTTTTATTATATAGCTGAACTCTTTATATGGTGTCTTTAGATTTTGAAATAAATAATCGCGAGTATTTTGAAACTCTTCTGTCTTTAAAAACTCACTGAAATTTTTAGTCTTTAATAGCGTGTTCGATTTTAGTTCATTTATAATAAATACATATAGAACAAAAAAAATAGATAAAGCAAATAAGTATAATGGATATTTAAATACTAAAAGGTTGCTTCTAGAGACGCCTCTTTTTGCTTTATAATATTTTATAATGTTAAATAAGCTAAAGAATCTAGGATCAATCATTGTAGAATATTCATATATAAAAATAAGCTTAGTTTTGCAATGTAAAGTAGCAAATAAGCTTTGATTTTATTGGTTTTTTTTCAAAATATACGCCTTGACTTATCATATAATTGTAATAAAACGGGCGCTCACCTCAAAGTAAAGATTTTTATCATTGCTAGAGGTGTGTAGATTTTCTAACGAAAATTTTAGCTTTTTTAAATTGTAAATTTTTAAGAAGAGAAGTGTGGACGGTTAGGTTAACAGAGAAATTGTCGTACACACTTCAACAAGTATAAATAATTCGAATGTTATTTATATGAAGCTAGTGTGCGCCGTTATTAAACT
>MDSV01204149.1_pt1 | contig 13057 bp, 16 predicted proteins | sample 810851 | NCBI WGS metagenome assembly MDSV01 (sample SAMN05326640, study PRJNA326480) | marine metagenome | isolation source: seawater | place: Atlantic Ocean: North East | collected 2012 | reverse complement strand
TCAATTTTGAAATTTTCTACAATTTTTTTATAAGGCTCTTTAGATGGTTTGGGAATAAATTCAGAGTCTGTTATATCAAATATTCCATCAAAAAGCTTATCTATCCCAATTCTTCTCGTGACATTCTCTGCATGTGCTCTAGATCCATTGGTGAATATGATCTTTTTTCCCTCTAATTTTTTTATCTCTTCTTCTAACATCTTATCTTTATTTAAAAAATTTAAGTCAACATCATGTACAAATTCGAGAAATTCGTTGGCATCGATTTTATGATTTTTAATCATACCATTCAAAGTAGTGTTGTATTCTTGAAAATAATTTTTTTGAATTTTTCTAGCTTCTTCAGCGCTTATATTAAGTTTTTCAGATATGAATTTTGTCATTTTTTTATCAACTTGTTCGAATACTTTAGTAGCTCCATCGTAGAGAGTGTTATCTAAATCAAATAACCAATATTTTATATTTTTTAGATCTTTCATCTTCTTATAAGTGTACCCACTCCTTTATCAGAAAATATTTCATGAAGTATTGAATGTGGTTTTCTACCATCAAGAATAACGACACCTCTAACCCCATTTTCAACTGCGTCAACACAATTTTGAATCTTTGGTATCATACCTCCCTGAACAACTTTCCATTCTATAAGATTTTTTAAATCAAAAGGTTTTATTTCTGAAATTAAATTTTTTCTATCATCGTAAACACCTTCAACATTAGTCATTAACAATAATCTTCTAGATTTTAATTTTTTTGCTATTGCGCTAGCAGCAGTATCACCGTTTATATTATATGTTTTACCATTAGCATCCAATCCCAAAGGAGTCACAACAGGAATTTGATTTTTTTCAAGAATTTTTTCTAGAGTCTCTGAATTAATTTTTTTTGGTATACCAACAAAACCGAGCTCTTTTTTTTCAGGTACAACTGAGATTATATTATTAATTTTAGTATTAACCGAAACCGCGCTTAATCCTTTCTTATTTAAAGATTGAACAATGTCATTATTAAAGTCGATTAATACTTTTTCTACTATTTTAATTACTTTTTCATTTGTAACTCTTAAACCGTTAATAAACTCTGTTGAAATACCTTGTTTATCTAATTCTCTTTTAATTCGTGGACCTCCTCCATGCACAACAATCAAAGATAAACCTAATTGATTTAGAATGTTGATATCATCAATGAAATTATTAAATATCTTTCTTTCTATTAAAACATTTCCACCATATTTAATTACAATTTTTTCATTTTTATATTTGGCGACGTATTTTTGAACATTATTTATATCTGGCGCCTCTCTAGGCCAAATATTTTTTATATACTCTAAAGAAATTTCTTCAGACATTTAATTAGTTTTAACTTTTGTCTTTTTCATAATTACCCATTGTTGAGCAATTGTAAGAATATTGTTTACTGTCCAATAAACTACAAGTCCAGAAGGGAAGGATGCTAAAATAATAGTTAAAAAAATTGGAAAGAAGGCAAAAATTTTTGCCTGTATAGGGTCAGCTGGTGCTGGATTTAACTTTTGCTGTACCCACATTGACGCTCCCATTAAAATTGGCCAGATTCCGATAATTAAAAAACTTGGAGGATCCCAAGGAATTAAACCAAATAAATTAAATATAGAAGTAGGGTCTTTATCAGACAAGTCTTTAATCCAACCAAAAAAGGGCTGATGTCTCATCTCCAAAGATATAAATAACATTTTATAAATTGCAAAAAAGAAAGGTATTTGTATAAGAATTGGTAAACATCCAGAGGCAGGATTAATTTTTTCTTTCCGATAAAGGCTCATCATCTCTTGCTGAAGTTTGACTTTATCCTCTTTATGTAACTCTTTTAACCTTGTCATTTCAGGCTGGACAGCTTTCATTTTTGCCATTGATCTAAATGAATAATTTGCAAGTGGAAAGAAAATCAGTCTAATGCCGATTGTAATTATTACTATTGCTATGCCGAAATTGCCGGAGTATTTAAACAAATAATCAATTATGAAAAAAAGCGGCTTAGTAAAAAAATAAAACCATCCCCAATCAATAACTAGATCAAATTTATCTATTTTTTGATTAGCTGCATAAGAGTCAATTGTATCGACTTCCTTTGCGGCAACAAATATTTTAACATTATTACTTCCAGTAGAAGAAGGCTTTATAAAAGTTGGATTATTTAAAATGTAGTTAGCTTTAAAAGAATTTTTGTATAAAAAAGTGGATTTAAAATTTTCTCCTTTTTTTGGAACTATTGCAGTCATCCAGTATTTATCTGTAATACCCAACCATCCCTCGTTAGCTTCTCTTACAATCTTTTTTTCTTCAACATCATCATAGTCATCTTCCTTAAGCTCTTCGTCGAAAACTCCAATAAATCCCTCGTGCGAAATATAAAAGTTCTGAATATCATCTGGAACCTTATTTCTAGTAATCTGAGCATAGGGATATAATTCAATTATATCGTTTGTGTTATTCTTAACACCTTGAGTAACTTGAAAAAGATATTTATCATCTAGCTCTATTTTTTTTGTAAAAATTATACCTTCACCGTTATCCCATTGCATAGTAACAGGATTATTGTTACCTAAAATGTTATTTCCTTTAACTTTCCATTCTGAATTTTTTGTAGGTACTTTTATTTTGCTTTTTATACTTGTCCAACCAGTTTCAACATAAAATCCGTCTCTAGTATTAGCTGGATTTAAGAAATCAACATTTTCATTTTGTTTGAGATTTTTTTTATGTTTTTTGAAAGAGACGTCATCTATAAGCCCTCCTTTTAAATTCATGGACCCTGTAATACTATTATTTTCTATTTTTATTCTTTTAGATTGTTTAATGGAATCACTTCTTGAAACACTGTCAATTTTAAGTACTTCATTAATGTTTGGTGTGATAGAATTTTCAGTGCTGTTATCAACTTGTTTTTTAGTTACTTTATTTTCTACTGGTCTTGGCTGTTCAAAAAATGCAGCCCAAAAGAGCAATACTGACATCGACAAAGCAATAGCTACAAATACATTTTTATTATCCATGTTCACTTTCCTTTTGATTTTTTAATTTCCACCCAGCTTTTTGCAAACCGATTACAATCTTTTTTAATCTGGTTTTTCTGTCGGTATTTTTTGGAATTGGTAAAAAATCTATGCCATGACCACCACCCAATTTTTTAAATGGATGACATCTTAAAATTCTGCAAGTTCCTAAATAAGTTCCTTTTACAAAACCCAATTTTTTTAAAGCTTCAATAAAATAATCAGAACAAGACGGAAAGTATCTACATCTACTTCCAAGTAACGGTGAGATTAAATACTGATATATTTTAATTATAAAAATTAGAATTTTTGTCATTTTATTTCTTTAATTTACTAAAACTTTTCTCCATTAATGGCAAAATAAAATCTTGTTTTTGAGCATAAGTATTAGACTTACCGAAAACTATATAAGTGTAATCTTTACTAATTGCACCTCTTTTTTTTAACAATTTTTGTACAATTGCTTTTAATTTTCTTCTTATTTTGTTTCTTTTTACTGCATTACCAATTTTTTTTTTCATAACAAAACTGACGATTAAATTAGATTTATATTTTGGTTTGAAAAAATTTTTGGTGGCAAAAAGTGTGTAATATTCTGTGCTAACTTTTTTTGCTTTTAGTACTTTTTTGAATTGACTACTTTTTTTCAAACTTTCAAGTTTGATCATTTAAGTGCTAAGTTGATAAAATTTTACGACCTTTTGACCTTCTTCTGGCTATTAGCTTTCTTCCACCTTTTGTAGCCATACGAGCTCTAAAACCATGCCGTCTTTTTCTTACTAAATTGCTAGGTTGATAAGTTCTTTTCATAAATAATTAAAGTTATATAATTTAATTACTTACTATTGTACAGGTAAATTATGAGTAAAAATTTTAAATTAATTTTAGCGATTTTTTATATAGCTATATTGGTTTTCTTTCTTTACGTTCTTTTTTCAAATTTGGAGGTAAATAGATTAAATGATTTTGTTTATTACAAAGAGTTACAAAGAAGTATAGAAAATTTTGTTTTTGATAATTTATTCTATAATATTTTATTATTTTCTTTATTCTCAATAATTTGGGTTTCACTTTTAGGATTTGGTTCTCCATTATTAATTATCTCAGGTATTTTTTTTGGAAAGTGGATTGGCACAATTGTATCAGTAATTTCAATTGCAGTCGGAGCGTTAGTTTTATATTCAATCGCGAGTTTTTTTTTCAACGATCTAGTTAATAGAATTTTTAAAAAAAGATTTTCCAATTATATAAGTTTATTTAAAAAAAATGAATTTTACTATTTTTTTATATTCCGATTTGTAGGTGGCCTAGGAATACCTTTTGGGTTACAAAACATTTTACCTGTAATTTTTGATATGAAAAAACTAAATTATTTTCTCTCCAGTGTTTTGGGATTTATACCTAGTTTTTTTGTATGGAACACAATTGGCTCTGGTTTAAACGAGTATATTGAAAAATCGGATAACTTTAGTTTTATAGAATTAATATTGAGTAGAGAAATATTTTTACCAATACTATTATTTATATTATTAATAATCTCATCTATCATCGTTAAAAAAAAGATTTTTAATGCTTAAAATATTAAAAAAGATAAATTGGGCTATTTGGTTTGTTTTGGTGGTCTTATGGAACTATGGAGTTCCACAAGCTACACCTTTTGAAGATGTTTTTGTTGCTGTCTTGCTTTCTGCACTAGTTTTTTTAATAAAAAGATATTTTTAAAATTGATTTTTTAACAAATTTAAAATAATAATAGGCTGCACTGAATAAGTGAGTGGGGAATAATGTGAAAATCATTAACTGTTCCTGCAACGGTAAAGCTTAAGCTAAGTCCGAGCGCCACCCAGTGTAGTCCGCTGTTGAATGAGGGCCAGGAAAAGTCTAGTTCTACAATTTCAATTAACATCGGCATAAATGTTAACCAAAGTTTAAAAAAACTTTGTAAAGTTTAAAGGCTGATATGAAAAAAATAGTACTAACACTAATATTAAGTTTGGCATACTCAACATCTTATGGAAAAGGTCTTGAAAATTGTGAGTGGAAAAATATTTCTGGAAAACCTTGTTTGACCATTTTTAAAACACCTAACACTTCTAAAATTTCGGAAAGCACTGTGGGGAAAACTATTATAACGAAAAAACAAATGAACGAGTCTGGTTATAAAGATGTTAGAAGTGTACTAGAGCAAGTCGTTGGAGTTGATGTATATAGCGATGGTCCAAGAGGTCAAAAAACTTCTATTTTTATGAGAGGAACTAATTCAAACCATACACTAGTATTATTAAATGGAATTCCGATTAATGATCAAAGCTCACCAAAAGCAATGTTTGATTTTGGCTATGATTTTTTACAAGGTTTGCAACAAATAGAAGTTTATAAAGGTGCTAGTGGTGCAATCTTTGGCCCAGCGGCCATAGGTGGGGCTATAAATTTTGTTACCGATATCGATTATCAAAACTCTTTATCTTTAAGTGGATCAAGTAGTAGAACTAATTCTCTTGAAGGAAACTATACCTACATTACAGAAAATGATTGGCATCATAATATTAAATTTGGTTCATCACAAATTGAGGAATTAAGTACACAAAACACTGCTAAAGATTTAGATGGAACTAAAAATTTATCTTTGAATTATAATTCAATGAAGTTTTTAAAGGATAGCTTAAAACTTAAACACACAGGCTATGTTAGAAAAACAGATAGTGGGTACGATAGCTGGGATGATGCTAACGCAAACGCAGATAATATTATGTACGCTTTTCAAACAAGCTTAGAAAATAGAAATACAAATTATGAAGATACCTTTACTTCTCATATTCATGTACATGACCGCTACTATGATACCGCTGTAAAAAATAAATATTATTCGCAATCTTACACTTTAAAAGGAGAGAGAAAATTTAACTTATCCGACAATTTATCCCTTGGTTTTGGAAGTGATTATAATTATAATAAAGGCGATTTTAAAGTTCATGGAACTTGGGGGTCATCTGCAAAAGGTCATTCTGATAATTTAGGTATTTTTTCAAATCTTGGTTTTAGATTAGATGATACTACTATTTTTTCATCTCATATAAGAGGTGATAGACATAAGTACAGTCAAGAAAATTTAACTTATAGACTTAATGCAACAAAGTTAATTGATAAATTTACATTTAGTCTATCAGAGTCTACTGGGTTGAGACATCCGGATTTGTATGTGTTGCACGGTAGTAATCCTAGTGGAAGCTATAAATCGATGAAAACAACAAAACCTGAAACAAGCTTAACGCGTGAATTTTCAATTAAATATAATTTGTCAGATTTTATTTCGTTTGAGACGACAGCTTACAAAGGATCAGTTTCAGATGTTTTAAATCGAGGCACATCAACTAATGGATATAACGAAATAATTGATATTAAACAAGAAGGCTTAGAAAATAGTTTTGTTTTCAAAGATGAAAATCAGAAATTAACTTTATCAAGCACACTTTCTAAAAGTAGAGAAGGAAATGGAAGACCTCAATTAAGAAGACCAGAAAAGCAGTTTGGTGTTAATTATTCAAAAAAAATTATTTCTCAAATACTCGGGCCATTTGATCTAAAATATGATTATAGACATGTCGGTAAGGTTGAAGACTGGAAAAATGGGAATATTCGAGCAAAAGTTGACAGTTCTGATATTATGAATCTTTCCTTATCAAAAGAAATTTCAAAAAACATTTGGTCTCTAAATGTGTATAACCTTACAGATGAGATTTATCAAAGGCCTGACACATATAATCAAGAAAGAAGAAGAATAGGCTTGTCTTTTAATTATAGATATTAATAATGAAATTAATGAAACAATTACTAATTTGTACTGGAATATTTGCAGCACTTGCAATGAGCAGGTTTATTCCTCATCCCCCAAACTTCACTAGCTTGTTAGCTTTGAGTTTTTATGTACCAGCATTACTTGGATTGAGATATTTACCAGCTCTCTTAATAAGTTTTGTTATAACAGATATATTTATCGGCTACCACTTCGGTACCCATTGGACCTGGGGTAGCGTATTAATAATTGGTCTTATGTCGAAATATTTTGTTAAAAGTTTTATTACCAGAATTTCTGGAGCAATAATTGGAGCTCTACTTTTTTACATAATTACTAATTTTGGTGTCTGGACAACTGGAGTTTATGGTTACTCATTTTCTGGATTGACTAATTGCTATTATTTAGCGATACCTTTTTTTACATATAGTCTTTTGTCTACATTTACATTTTCAATAGCAATTGAAGGATGTTATAAATTTTTAGATAACAAATTTAATTTAAAAAAAGCATAATTTGTTGAAAAAATTAATAAGTGTTCTCGTAAAAATAGAAATTTTTTAAAGATACTTGCATATTCTTAATCAACAAAGTAAAAGTGTATTAAATGCAGGAGCAATTATGGGTATTCACTACGACTACAAATCTACACGTGGCGATAAAGCGATGAAAAAAGAGGCCAAACGTAAAGCAAGAATTGAACAAAGAAGAGCAAAAAGATCATTAAATAATGCCTCTCTTCAGCCAAAAAAAGAGATGCACGATATAGACAAGCCAATTACTTTAGAGGATTTAACAAATCCAGACAAAAACTAATCTTGAATGAAATCTTTTGAAAAAAAAGATTCTTTACAAAAAGCACGTGAAGCTGCATTAAAAAAAAATTTAAAAAAAAGAAAAAGATTTAAGTTAAAAACAAAAGAATTGAAACATGGCAGTTTTATCAGACAAATGGATTAAAAAGGCTTCGCTCAAAGGGATGATCAAGCCTTTTGTAGATAAACAAGTAAGAAAAGGTAAAATTTCATATGGACTATCATCTTACGGTTATGACGCAAGGGTATCTAATGAATTTAAAATCTTTACTAATGTTAATTCTGGAATTGTTGATCCTAAAGTTTTTAAAAAAGAGAGCTTTGTCACAAAGATTGGGAGAGAATGTATTATACCTCCAAATTCCTTTGCATTAGCAAGAACTGTAGAATATTTTAAAATACCAGAAAATGTGCTTGTTATTTGTTTAGGTAAATCTACTTACGCTAGATGTGGAATTATTGTTAACGTGACACCTCTTGAACCTGGTTGGGAAGGTCACGTCACCTTAGAGTTTTCTAATACTACACCGTTACCAGCTAAAATCTATGCTAACGAAGGAGTATCTCAATTTGTTTTTATTAAAGGAAATGAAAAGCCTAATGTTACATATGCAAAAAGAAAAGGAAAATATATGAAACAAAAAGGCGTTACTCTTCCAAAGATTTAAATTCTTTAATGGAAAAACTTATTATTAACGGAAAAAAAGAATTATCTGGAAAAATCTCAATTTCTGGATCAAAAAATTCGACTTTACCAATTTTAGCAGCAGCAATATTTTCAAAAAAAACAATTTTGTCCAATGTGCCTTTAGTAAAAGATATTTTTACTATGATCGATCTTTTAAAATTTATTGGTTTAAGTGTTAGTATTTCAAAAAAAAAGAATACAATTGCAATAGATAATACAAATAAAAAGGTTAATACTTTGGCGCCGTATAAATTGGTAAAAACTATGAGGGCTGGAGTTTTAGTTTTAGGTCCACTTTTAGCTAAGCATAAAACTGCAAAAATTTCACTTCCAGGCGGATGTTCAATAGGTACTAGGCCAGTTGATCTACATCTATATGCTCTAAAAAAACTGGGCGCTAAAATAAGAATTAAAAACGGCTATATAATAGCTAAAGCTAAAAATGGTTTAAGAGGTACAAATATTACATTTCCAATCATTTCGGTTGGTGCAACTGAAAATGCAGTTTTAGCAGCATTTAAAGCTAAAGGAAAAACTATTTTAAACAATTGTGCTGTCGAGCCAGAAGTGAAAGATCTGATAGGTTTTTTAAATAAACTTGGAGGAAATATAAAAATTATTAAACGTAAAATTATAATTAATGAAAGTAATTACGTGAAAAATAAAATACAACATAAAATTATATTTGATAGAATTGAATTAGGAACCTATATAATTTTAGCAGCATTAGTTGGAAAAAAGATTGTTTTTGATAATATTGATCCAAGAGTAGTACAAAGTGAAATTAATATATTAAAAAAAATGGGTGTAAATTTAAAAACAAAAAAGAATAGGATCGAAGTTTTTAAGACCTCAAATATTAAAAAAATAAGTCTATCAACAAAACCTTATCCTGGCTTTCCGACTGATCTTCAAGCTCAACTGATGGTTTTAACAACTCAAGCACAAGGTACATCAAAGATTAAAGAAAAAATTTTTGAAAATAGATTTATGCATGTTCCAGAACTTAGAAGAATGGGAGCAAATATTGAAATTAAAGACAATACAGCGATAATTAAAGGCCCTTCACTTTTAAATGGCGCAGAAGTTATGGCAACAGATTTAAGAGCCTCCGTAAGTTTAGTTTTAGCGGGCTTAGCGGCTGAAAATAGAACAATTATTAATAGGATATATCATTTAGATAGAGGTTATGAGTTTTTGGAAAAGAAATTGAAAAATTGCAAAGCTCGTATTAAAAGAATTTAAAGTGAAAGCTAAAAATTTAAAACTTATAGCTAAAACTGATGAGGACTTAAGAGTGATTTCTGCTCATTTGCAAGACTCAATTGCCTCAACCAAAAATATTGCCAATTTAAAAAAGAATAAAATATTTTTGATGCAGCTAAATAGATTTATGTGGGAAGATGTAGAAAAAGGGGTTTTTAGAAAAAACAAAAGGATTAGAACAATGCTAAAATTTGACAACGTGATTGAAGTAAGCTCAAAAAACATTAGTCAAAAAAATAAGAATAAATTTTTAGATTTTCTAGCTATTGAAAGTTACAAAATGCCTGATAATAACTATGAAATGAAACTAGTATTCTCAGGTGACTCAATTATTAAGATTATCGCCGAAGTTATTGAAGTTACTCTTGATGATCAAGGCGAGCCTTGGGATACAAAAATCAAACCAAAACACAAAGTGAATTAATGATCAAATATATTAATGGAAATATTAAAAATTTTGATACTAAGCTAGATGTAATTTTAAATAAACGAAAGTTTCTACAAATTAATCAATCTAAAAATACTAAGTTAATAATACAAGATGTTAAAAAGAGGGGAGACAAAGCTTTACTTAAATATGAAAAGAAATTTTCAAAGATTTTAAAAAATAATAATAAGATTAAATTTTCTAAAAAAGAAATCAATGACATTTCAAAAAAAACTGATCCTAAATTAAAAAAATCAATTGATATTGCATTAGCTAGAATTAAAAAATTCCATTTAAAGCAAAAATTTTTACCATTTAAATTCTTGGATAAATATAAAAACGAATTATCTTATAAATATTCACCTATTCAAAATGTAGGAGTGTATGTACCTGGTGGTACAGCTAGTTATCCTAGTACAGTGCTAATGAACTGTATTCCAGCAGTTGTTGCTGGAGTAAAAAACATATTTATGACAACACCATGTTTAGGAAGAGCAGTAAATCCAGCAGTAATTTATGCAGCTAAAAAATGTGGCGTAAAAGAAATTTATAAAATTGGTGGCGCTCAATCTATAGCAGCTTTTACCTTTGGAACTAAAACTTTTAAAAAAGTTGATAAGATTGTTGGTCCAGGAAACGCATATGTTGCGGCTGCTAAAAAAGAAGTATTTGGAGAAGTGGGTATTGATATGGTAGCTGGCCCATCTGAAGTTAGTATTGTGGCGGACAAGTATGCAAATCCAGATTGGATAGCATCAGATTTAATTGCTCAAGCTGAACACGATGTTTATGCTCAATCAATACTAATTACGAATAATTTAAATTTGATCAAAAAAGTGAATAAAAGTTTAATCGATCAACTAAAGAAACTTCCCAAAAAAAATATTGCATCAAAAAGTTTAAAAAATTTTGGACTTGCAATTTACGCTAAGAACACAAGCAATATTGTAAAAATTGTAAACCAAATTGCCCCTGAACACTTGGAACTTTGCGTGCAGAATTTAAAAAAGTACACAAGCAAAATAACTAATGCTGGATCTATTTTTTTAGGTAAATTCTCACCTGAGGCGATGGGAGATTATTTGGCGGGGCCAAATCATGTTTTACCTACGTCAGGTTCAGCAAGATTTTCATCTGGTCTTAGTGTCAACGATTTTTTAAAGCGTCATTCCTTAATAAAAATTACAAAATCAGGTATTGAAAGATTAGGTTCTTCAGTTATAAATTTAGCAAAACACGAAAATTTAGAAGGTCACGCGAACTCTGTAAGAATAAGATTAAAAAAGGAATAGAAATTGGCAAAACAAGAAACTATAGAGCTTAAAGGAAAAGTAACTGAATTGTTGCCTAACGCAATGTTTAGAGTAAAGCTTGAAAACAATCATGAAATTTTAGCTCACACAGCTGGAAAATTGCGTAAGAATAGAATAAGAGTTTTAGCTGGAGATAATGTTATGGTTGAAATGACTCCGTATGATCTAACTAAGGGCAGAATTACCTTTAGATTTTAGGCCTTGTAGCTCAGTAGTAGAGCAGTACCCTGAAAAGGTATGTGTCGTAAGTGCGATTCTTACCAAGGCCACCACCAAACAAAGATTTTATGAATAAAATAAAATCAGATATTGAAATAGCTCGAGCCGCAGATATAAAACCAATCGGCGATGTACTAGCTAAGCTGAATATTCCTGATGATCCCTTTGCTTTCAGCCCTATGGGACGCCATATAGCAAAACTTAATTTAGAATACATTTCTACTTTGAAAGAAAAAAAAAGCAATTTAATTTTGGTAACTGCAATAACGCCCACTCCTGCTGGTGAAGGAAAAACAACTACCTCTGTTGGTTTAAGCGACGGTCTTAACAAAATAGGAAAACAGTCAATAGTTTGTTTACGAGAACCTAGTTTAGGACCCTCTTTTGGTATGAAAGGGGGTGCCGCTGGCGGTGGTTACGCTCAAGTTATACCAATGGAGCAAATTAATTTACATTTTACTGGTGACTTTCATGCTATTACTTCAGCACACAACCTTCTTTCTGCATTAATTGATAACCATATCTACTGGGGAAATAAATTAAATATAGATCCCCAGAATATAGTTTGGAAAAGAGTAGTTGATTTAAATGATCGTGCGTTACGTAAAATTGATATTAACTTAGAAAAATTAAAATCTAATATTCCTAGAGGCGATAGTTTCGATATTACTGTTGCTTCGGAGGTCATGGCAATTTTTTGTTTATCTAATAGTATACAAGAGTTAGAGATAAAAATTGGTAATATTACTGTTGCTTATACAAAAGATAAAAAGCCTATTTATGCAAAAGATTTAAAAGCTCAAGGCCCAATGACAGTATTGCTCAAGGAGGCTGTTAGACCCAATGTAGCTCAGACTCTTGAGAATAATCTAGCCATAATTCACGGTGGACCTTTCGCAAATATTGCTCATGGATGTAATTCAATTTTAGCAACAAAGACTGCTTTAAGATTATCTGAATATGTTGTTACCGAAGCAGGTTTTGGAGCAGATCTTGGAGCTGAAAAATTTTTAAATATAAAATGTCGTAAAGCTGGTATTAAACCGAGCTGTGTAGTCCTTGTAGCAACAATTCGAGCTTTAAAAATGCACGGTGGAGTAGAGAAGGATGATCTTAAAAAAGAAAATCTTAACGCATTAAAGAAAGGATTACCAAACCTAGAAAGACACATAGAAAATATCAAGAAATTTGGATTAAATACAGTGGTGGCAATCAACCACTTTGTAACTGACACTAACAATGAAGTTAGAATGATCGAGGATTATTGCAAAAAAATTGGTGTTAAAGTTAGTCTTTGCACACATTGGTCTGAGGGAGGTGATGGAACAAAAGATTTAGCTAATAATGTAATTGAACTGTGCAAAAAAAGTGATCAGAGTAAGTTTAAATTTTTATATTCAGATGAAATTTCGATTTTTGAAAAAATACAAAAAATTGCAAAAGAGATTTATAAAGCAAAAGAAATTAATATAGATGAAAAAACTAAAGATCAAATTAAAAAGATAGAG
>MDSV01119964.1_pt1 | contig 13058 bp, 18 predicted proteins | sample 810851 | NCBI WGS metagenome assembly MDSV01 (sample SAMN05326640, study PRJNA326480) | marine metagenome | isolation source: seawater | place: Atlantic Ocean: North East | collected 2012 | reverse complement strand
TCTAATAAAGACTTTGTAACACCTATAATACTATCTATAACACTTCTAATAGTAGTTGCAAAACCATCTTCTCCTGCTAGAGAATTTATTGTTTCACCTATTGCTTGGCCTATTTCACTACCTGCTCTTTGTAATTCTGTATTTAAAAGACTAACTCCGCCATTTTTACCTGTAAATGCTTCTAATAATTTTTCAAAATTTCCTGCTAACTCTTTTGTTGCTTCTATAGGTATAGAATTTAGTAAAGAACTATATCCTCCCCTTAGAGTTTTCATTATGTTTTGAAAACCCACAGTAGTTGTTTGTATAGTATCGTATTGCATACCAGTACTGTCCGCAAGTTTTTGTAATCTATCTCTGGCCATACTTGCATCTTGTTGCATTTGTATGATAGTTTCTGCAACACCTTGCATCTGGTGTCCTTCCAAACCTGCAATAACACGCAACCTGTCTAGTTCTTCTACATTCATTGCTGAAGAGTCAACAATACTTGCGATTGCTGAAGGAACATCTTCCAGAGTTATTGTTCCAGCTCTTAAATCATTTGCTAACCCTTGGAAATTATCATATAATGTTCCGCCTAAAGGTATTAACATATTTGCAAATTCACTAATTGCGCCAACGCCTGTACCTGCTACACTTAATAGTGCATTTGATAAATCTTCACCTGCAGTAGGGAATACTGCTATTAATCCTTCTACTAAACTTCTTGCAACTGTATTCATTTCAGTTGCCTTTGCTGGATTCAATGTATTAGTAAATGCCATAAAGGCTTTATTACCATCCATTACACCTTCAGATTGCTGTCTTAATGCATCTGTACTCTGTCCTAATATAGAAGAGAAACCCCTTAAATTTTGAATACTTTGCATTGTTAGTTGAGCCGTAATGCTTTGATCTATTCTATCTTTATTTAAGGTACGAGCTCTGAACTGTTGATCTGTTAAGAAGAATTCTGTTGCTTCATCAAGTGTAACACCTAAACTAGCACCATTGTTTGTTGCATCTAAAAATGACTTATTAAGTCCAATTAAAGTACTTTGTCCCATAGTACTCATTGCTCTGGAATATTGTGCTAATGAGGATACTGCTTCTTCTGTAGTCAGACCCATTAAATTCATTGCAACGATATTTTCCGTTGTGGACATTGTTCCCGCACCTAGTTGATCACCAAATGCTTGACCTGTATCTGTTAATGTTCTTAATCCGTTGCCTAAGTTAGAGAAAGAATTTAGCATTATACCGCCGGCTGTACCAAATATAACCGCAATACCTTTTATAGCACTAACTAGAAGATCACCACCAATTCGTCCGCCTTTTATAGCACCTCGACTTATGGCACCTGCGAGTTCTTTCATCTCTTCTTTTCTATCTTGTGCTTCTTGTTCTCTTCTTAATTTGTTTTGTTTCCTATTTTTTTCAGCCTCTGTTAGGATTTTTTCTTGCGTTTCATTTATTTCTTCTTGGCCTGACTTGTTTTCTTCAACTGATTTTTCTAAGGCTTCTCTGTATCTTTTTGTTTGCTCTTCTAATGCTTTTGCATTGTCCGTCACAAGAGTCGTCATGACTTTCGTTAGTCCTTCACCTACATCACGTACTGTTTTATCTAATACATAGGAAGGAAGTTGGGCCGAATAATTACCACCGCCACCGCTTAAATCTGTTATTTTTGCCTCAAAATCTGAGCCAGAGGTTTTTTCTGCCATTATATTACCAACTTTAATTATATGCGTATTTAACTATGATAAATACTTGTAGAACATTACTACTGTACTATATTTATCAGAGTAATTAACAGGAGTTTTAACTATGGCAAAACAAGATAATAAAAACCCTTTAGCAGGGCATTTTAGAACGCCAAAATTATATACAAGTTTACCAAGTGGCGGTGACTATTATAATTTAGATATAATAGACACATCTCTAGATGAACATGCTGTTTATTCAATGACAGCCAAAGATGAATTAATAATGAAGAATCCAGATGCATTGCTTAATGGTGATGCTGTTATACAAGTAATAGAAAGTTGTATTCCTACTGTAAAAGATGCTTCTAAACTTTTTAGTAATGATATAGATGCATTATTAGTTGCTGTTCAAGGTGCAACATTTGGTGATGATATAGAAGTTACTGCAAACTGTGATAAGTGTGGTAAAGAAATTACACACATATTAAGTGTTGAAGGTGTTTTAACTACAATGTCTACTTTAAAAGAGACATATGAATTTACTACTGAAAGTGGATTATTAATTAAAATGCAACCGTTTAGTTACAGATCTGCTATAAAGGCTGGAATTGCCAATTTTAGAAGTACAAGAAGTTTACAATCCATTGCAGGTATAGATGATGAAGTAGAAAGAATTAAAGCATTTAACGAAAACTTTATAGAACTTGCACAATTAAATTTCGATCTATTAGTAGACAGTATTAAATCTATTACTTTAAAAAACAAAGATGGTGATAATATAGAAGTTACTGACTACAACCAATTGAGAGAATTCATGGAAAATTGTGATAGAGATATAGGTTTCCAAATAGAAGGTTTTGTTACAGAAATTGGTAAAATAGGTATCAATAAACAAATGGAACTTTCATGTGATAAAGAAGAGTGTGGGAATGAGGAAGAACCATATACATTTGAAACTGAGGTTAACTTTAATCCTGTAAATTTTTTCACCGCTTCCTAGCTCAAGCAGAGTCGGAAGAGATAGTGGCATATCTTGGGAGGCTGAAAAAAGAAACAGACGCCCTAGAAAAATCTATAATAGAGATAGTGGTTTATAGCCAAGGTTCTGTTACACTAAGTGAAATATGGTATATGTCTTCTCCTCAAAGAGAGTTATTTGCAAAAACATTTATGAATTTTATGAAGCAAAAAGCAGGAAAATCAGTAACTGAAGAATTATAAATGACTTGGCTCTATAAAAATAAAGAAGTAACAGAATTACCTGACGACTGTGAAGCCTTTGTATATCTAATAACCAACCTAACCAATAACAAAAAATACGTTGGGAAGAAATTAGCAAAATTTAAAACAACTAAACCTCCTTTAAAAGGCAAAAAGAATAAAAGACGTGGCACTAAAGAAAGTGACTGGCGTACATATTGGGGTAGCAATGACCACTTAAAAGCAGATGTTATAGAACTAGGAGAAGATCAATTTACTAGAGAAATATTACAATATTGTGCAAGTAGAGGTATAGCAAGTTACGTAGAAGCAGAAGAACAATTTAAAAGAAAAGTATTACTTACAGACGATTACTATAACGGAATAATCAACGTGAGGGTAGGTGGTTCACAAATCCTGAAAGAAGCATTAAGAGATTGATAACTATTTGCTGATAACAACTCACATCATGGCACATCACAGACGTTAAGTCACAATAAGGCACACAAGGACTATACACCCGCCCCAACCGAGGCATATTAAATCGGACTCTTCGACAAACCGGCAATGGAAACACCCGGTGCGAGATTTAGAGATGTATAGCGGCAAAGATACAAACACACGACAAACAGTATTAAAAGGATGTAGGCAATGAGAAAAAGCAACCTACAAGTTATATAACTAACCTTACCTAGGTTATGTAATTTCCGTGAGATTCGTGACGGTAGTGTATGGGGACAGAAGGCTCACTGGTTCCTAGTAGCACCCGAGGTTAAGATGACAATGCATCACATGATGACATCATTCTCACCTGTATAGGTGAGTTATGACTTCAACATACATGATAACGGTCTTAAATAAAAAAATTTAAAACAAATGAAAGAGTTGAGTGAAACGAAACGATTGAATGTAGTTTTAAAAGGTCCGTAGGACCTAAACTGTTTCCAAGTGTTGTTTAATATGTTTACAGTTGCCTCTAAAAGTAAAACCAGGACATGTGCAAGTATTATTTTTAGTGTCCAGCAAATAAACATTGCCTTTAGAACCTTGTATTTTAATAATATGACTTTCCAGTTCTTCTGCTCTTTCGCCTATTTTTACGAATTTACGTCTTGCTTTACTAAATTGTGTGCTAGGCACTTTGAGAACTTGCAGTTCAGAATCCTGATCTACTTGATAACCTACAAGTCTGCCTGAGGAATTTACATGATAAACTCCATTGTTTACCTTGTACTTCCCCCAGTCAGTAACTTCTTGTAATATTTCAATCATTAAGCAACTTCTATCATGCTAAGTGGAACATTATAACTGCCACCTTGCATATCAACAACACAACGTTTGATGTTTACTTTCTTAATAACACCAGGCGTTCTTTTTGTTTTCTGTACAACAAACACATTATCACCAACACTTAATGTTGCTTTAGTCTGTGTTTCCATTACAGTTCTAGTATAACTGATTAAAGATTGTAACTCTGAAGTTGTAAAATTACCTCTCATTACACCTTGTTTGATTTCATTTAATGACATATTAACTCCTTACCTTTTATTTAATATACATATAGTATAGCATAAAAGCACAGGTTGTCAACCGTTTTTATTGCTTTTTTAGAAAATAATCTATAAATAGGTGTGTAGCAAATGCTACTATTACACACATACACACAGGAGAAAAATATGAATAGTAATAAAACTGGGTTCGAAATCAGAGCCGATCTACTTAACCAAGCACAAGGAATTCTAGAGCAGAATTACGAAAGGCAAAAAGAAGCAATCTATAGTCACAACGAATCATTTCCAAATGATAAAAAGGCTGTACCTGTTATGGAAATAACAGCGGCAGATGTTATTGTAACTGCAAGAGAACTTAATGCTTTTGTAACTGAAAAGTAATATTGACAAGGTAGAAAAGGGACTTTAGGTCCCTTTTTTTGTCTTTTTTATTACAAGAATTATAAATAATATTGTAACGGAAACGTTACTGCAATCGTTCATTCACTCTAAATGTAGCAGTGAACGGAAGTAGACCTGAAAACCTCTTACTTCATCAAGTAAGGAAAGCAAGTACCCGTAAGGGGAACGAGACCGACAGTCGAAGGAACGCATTTTCTTTTAACATAAATTAGAGGAGGATGACATGAACTTTTACAGAGGTATCAAATACAATCCCGAAGATATAAAGACTGAGAAGGCAACTTCTAAGCCTGGTATCTACAGAGGATTTAAACATGATCCTATTAAAGTAAAGTCCAAGCCAATGCCATACGGTGTATATCGTGGTGTTAAATGGACAGCCTAATAGAGGAAAATTTAAGGGGGACTAAGGTCCCTCTTATCTAATTACGTCTTGCTGGATTAGGTGCTTGTACACCTATTCTAAATGTTAAACATAAAAATAAATTTTCTATCATACTTTCATTTGCTGAAAGTCCCCATGGTATATGACTAGGAAAGAAAACGACTTTGTTTATTTTAGGTTTAACAACAAACATAGTTTCTTGTGTATTTTGTTGAGCATATAATTTTTCACTAAAATTATTTAGATATAAATGAGAACCTTTGTCTGTAGTTTGTAAAAACAACAATGCATTATACCAACGCATTGGTTCTATATTTACATTATATTGATGTCCAGGATTCACTCCTAATACATATGGATTACATACTTGTATCTCATTTGTTTGTGTAGGTAATACTTTTTGACAATCATTAATAAAATGATGGGAAACCAATTTAGATAATTTTGCATGACCTTCTGCTAAAGGATATTCTTTATTTGTTCTCCAACCGTAATTAGTATCAGATGCTATTCCTGAATCATACATTTCATCTCTTTCGTCTTTAAGAGTCTCTATCATTGTATCAGGTATAGCAATATTTTGTTCAAATAAATAATTTGGAAATACAGTATGCGTTCTTATTCTCATACTACTATTTATAAATTCGCTTGACAATATTTACATCTTCCTGTATAATGTAGTTATGAAAAAAGACAAAATAATTTTAACAGACTGCGATGGTGTAATATTAGATTGGGAAGAAGGATTCTCAGTTTGGATGGAACATCATGGACATAATAAAACTGAAGGCTACCAATATGTTTATAGTATTGGAGATAGATATGGCCTTACTAAAGAACAAGGAAATAAACTTGTTAAACAGTTTAACGAAAGTGCGGCAATAGGATTTCTTCCTCCACTTCGTGATGCACAATTTTTTGTTAAAAAATTACATGAGCAACATCAATTTAAATTTATATGTATTACTAGTTTAAGTTTAGACCCTTATGCAAAATATTTAAGAGAAAGAAATCTTAAAAAACTTATGGGAGATGCTTTTATAGATGTGGTATGCTTAGATACAGGTGCAGATAAAGATGAAATACTTAAAGAGTACGGCAACAAATATCCTGGTAATTACTGGATAGAGGATAAACCTGAGAATGTAAATTGGGGTATAGAAGCAGGACTCAATGGTATATTAATTGAGCATGGGCATAATATGGACTATACAGGACATGCAAACGTTGTAAAAGATTGGGAAGAAATTTATAATTTAATTATAAAAAACACTTGACAAAATATATTATTTTGCTATAATATGTATATAGTTTTTAATTAGGAGTAACTTATGAACTTAAACGAAATAAAGCAATCTATCAATAGAGGCAACTTTGCAACATCTGAATTGCAATCTTTAATTAATTATACTAGAACTGTCATGGAAACACAGACTAAAGCAAGTATTAGTGTTGGTGATCATGTTGTAGTAGTTCAGAAAACAAAAAGAACGCCTGGTATTGTAAGGAAAGTTAATGTTAAACGTGCTGTCGTAGACATGCAAGGTAGCAGTTACAATGTTCCTTTAAGCATGATTGAGGTTGCTTAATGTTTAGAACTAAAGATGTAATCGCAGTTAGTTGTGCCGCACACAGATTTAATGGAGGCTTTTTAAGTAAAGACTCTATTAGATTTGATAAAAAGGCAGAAGGCAAAAGAGCAAACAGCGATTTACTTTATGCACATTTTTTAGATCCTAAAGATTTAAAATTTAAAAATGCATTACCTAAACTTACAGTCACTAAAGATGATATTGAAAAGGCAGAAGGCGTCATAGATTATCTTAAAGGACTTAGTTTCAAAGCAATTGAAAGAAAATTAACAGAATTTGAAAGTAGTGTTCTTAATGTTGTAAATTCTGAATTTATAGATAAAACTCAATTAGGTATTACATCAAGTTTACCAAAAGTATATTTAAATAAAATAGATCAAGACAATTGGACTGATAGAGAATTAGAATTATCAAGAACAAGTAATCCTATTGGTGAACTACATTCAAGAGGCACATTTGATGCAAAGGTAGAATTTGTTAGATATATACCTAGAACAATGAGTTACTTGATAACTTGTAGTGTAAAAAATCAACACATATTAAAGTTTTTCCATTCTAAGAATATTAATCTTGGAGATAATATTAAAATAGACGGTTATGTTAAATCTCAAAATAAAGGGAGATATCATAATGGTTCAGAAACTATTATCAACAGAGTTAGAATTCATGAGGAAGAAAAATAGAGCGATTTCCCAGGTGCCTGGAGGTTTAGAGACTCTTAAAACTAAAAGCCAATAATTGCGTGTCGGATGCTGGCGACAATGTTAAAACAGCAAGACTAGAATGAACCTCTCTTAATAGATAACGATCGAATGGAGAGGTTTCCCTTCTGATAAATAGTAGTATAACAAATTTAGGGAGTTATACAATGGCAGAAGACACAGTTAAAAAAGAATTTCATCCTGCTGATTCTAATGGAGACGGTAAAGTTTCTAAAGCAGAGCATGAAATGTATATGGAGTTCAAACGTAAAGAACTAGAAGATGCTGATGCGATGCGAGATGCTCAAAGAAAAATGACATGGTTTGCATTAGGCGGATTACTTTTATATCCATTTGCAGTAGTAATTGCTGTATTGGCTGGATTAGAGAGTGCAAGTAAAATATTAGGCGATATGGCCGCTACATATTTTGTAGCAGTAGCAGGTATTGTTGCCGCGTTCTTTGGTTCTCAAGCATATAGCAAAGGTAAGTAATACAGTGAATGAATTAATAGAATGGCATAAAGACAGGACATTAGACTTTATAGAAAAGTATAATTTGTCCACATATCAAGTCGCTTGGTTTAGTTGGACCAAGGGAGTGATAACGATGGTCATTCTTTATTGGATATTTTAATATGTTTATTAAGCACTTTGTAAGAATGTTGACACGAGAAGAACTTCCTGATGAGGATGTTATTGTTTATTTCGACATCGTACAAAGTGTTGTACCAACAAAATTACTTACTGCTTATGATGAGGAAAAAGCAAAAGTTGGTATAGAAGTTATGGCATACACCAGTGGAGACGATGATGGTGATATGTGGATATATGAAATTGTTTTAGAAGAAGCAATAGGCTCAGAAGAAGGCGATGAAATATCTGAAGAACTCTTTAAAGAATTTGAAGACATACAGTTTACATTTGAAGCATCTGTAGAAGTGTGACGTCATGTGGGAGTATTTACAAAACGTATATTTATTTTGTAAAGAGTACCCTGGATGGGCGATCGCTTTCTTTGTGTGCGGATATCTTATAGGCGACACGTATTTCTAATGTTAGTAGAAGTACACCACACAGGTGAGCAATTCCAAGCCTTTGATTCCAAAGGAAATAGAATAACAAATAGAGAAATTTTAGAAGCAATATCATTTGAAAACTTCCCAGGTTTCAAATCTGTGTTTACATTAGAAATAGATCTTGACAATACCAAGAATCCTGTTATACTACAACAACTAGACGTAAATATAAATATAGATTCGAGGTAGACAGAATGGCATTCAATAAAGTTTTTAATCAAGAAGAAATAGCAAGACTAAAAAAATTAATTACAGAGGGCGATCAAGTCCTTTATGAAGTAGACGCACTTAATACAGGTTTAAGAGAAACTGTTAAAGCAATAGCAGAAGAAATGGATTTAAAACCAGCAGTATTAATGAAGGCGGTCAAAATAGCTCACAAGGCTAAATTCCAAGACGAGTTTGATAAGTTTGATGAACTAGAAACTATTTTGGAATCTGTAGGCAAAACACTATAAACCAATTGACAAGTAAGTCATAATGCTGTATAATAGCAATATGATAAAGGTAAGTTTTCTATGAGTTATGTAGATGCATATTATGAACAAGGTAAAGATATTGTTACTGTCATAGAACGTGTGAATGGTAAACGTATAATTAAAGAAGTAAAGCCAGAACACAATTTTTATTACGGTGATCCTAATGGCGATCATAGAAGCATATTCGGTGAGCCTGTTACAGAAGTTAAATGTAATAGTTTAAAGGACTTTAAAAAGAATCTAGGTATATGTAAGCACAACGGATTATATGAAAGCGACATTCGTCCTGTACAAAAAGTATTAGAAAGAGATTACTTAAATGTAGAGCCCCCTAAATTACAAACAGCATTTTTTGATATTGAGGTAGACTTTGACCCACAACGTGGATATAGTACTCCTGAAGATGCTTTCTCCCCTATTACATCTATTGGTGTATATTTACAATGGATGGATGCCATGATATGTTTGGCTGTCCCTCCTAAAACTTTATCTTGGGAACAAGCACATGAAGTAGCAAGTCCTTTAAATGAAGTAAAACTATTTAGAACAGAAAAAGAAATGTTAGACGTGTTCTTAGATATTATAGAAGATGCAGATGTTTTAAGTGGTTGGAATAGTGAGTCTTATGATATTCCTTATGTAATGAATCGTATTACAAGAACATTAGGTAAAGCAGAAACAAGACGTATGTGTTTGCTTAAGAAACTTCCTAAAGAAAGAAAGTTTGTTCAATATGGAAAAGAAACACAAAGTTTTGATCTAGTAGGCCGTGTACACTTAGACTATTTGGAACTGTATAGAAAATACAACTATGAAGAAAGGCATAGTTATAGATTAGACTATATTGGTGAAATGGAAGTAGGTGAAAAGAAGGTTGTATATGAGGGAAGTTTAGATAGACTTTACAATCATGACTTCTTAAAGTTTTTAGAATATAACATACAAGATGTTATGTTGTTAGATAAAATGGATAAGAAGTTACAGTTTATAGACTTGGCTAATATTATTGCACATGAAAATACAGTTCTACTTCCTGTAACAATGGGTGCAGTAGCAACTACAGAACAAGCAATTATTAATGAAGCACATAGACGTAATATGGTTGTGCCTGATAAGCCTAAGGGCGAACGTGAACGTGATACTGCGGCAGGTGCCTTTGTGGCGACTCCTAAAAAAGGTTATCATGAATGGGTAGGTAGCATGGACTTAAACAGTCTATATCCTAGTGTGTTTAGAGCATTGAACATGGCTCCTGAAACTATTGTTGGGCAGTTACGTTTAGATTACACAGAAGAAGAAATAGCAAATGCCCAAAAGTTAGAAAAAAGAAGTTTTGCAGATGCTTGGCATGGTAAATTTGCTACAAACGAATTTGTGTTTGTTAATGATAAAGACGTTAATCACGTAATGACATTAGATATGGAAGATGGTTCAACACATGAAGTAACAGGCGCAGATGTATATAATTTAGTTTTTAATAGTGGGCAACCGTGGAATATAAGTGCTAACGGAACTATTTTTAAAACTGATGTACAAGGTGTGGTTCCTGGACTATTAGAACGTTGGTATGCTGAAAGACAAGAAATGCAGAAGCAAAAGAAAGAAGCAACTACAGATACTGAAAAAGCCTTTTATGACAAAAGGCAGTTAGTTAAAAAGATTATTCTTAACAGTTTATATGGTGCAATACTTAATCCAGGTTGTAGATTTTATGACAAACGTATAGGGCAATCAACTACTTTAACAGGCAGAAGTATTACACAACATATGGCGGCGGAAACAAATCGTATGCTAACAGGCGAATATAATTATGAGGGCGATTGTATAGTATATGGTGATACAGACTCTGTATATTTTAGTGCTGTTCCGGCCATGCCAGAAGGTGAAGAACTTAATATGGATAGTGCTATTAAATTATATGATCATGTATCTGATACAGTTAGTGATACTTTCCCACAATATTTAAAGGATACATTTAATGTTCCTTTAGATAAAGGTGCTGTAATGATTGCTGGTAGAGAAGTAGTAGGTAAGTCTGGTTTGTTCTTAACTAAGAAAAGATATGCAATACTTTGTTTAGATATAGAAGGTTATCAGCCTGAAGGCGGTAAATTAAAAGCAATGGGTTTAGAGATTAAACGTTCTGATACCCCTGAGTTTATACAGGACTTTTTAGAAGATGTTTTATTTGATTGCTTAGATGGTAAAACAGAAAGTGAAGTACTTAACAAAATTATAGACTTTAAAGAATACTTTAAAAATTTGCCTGCTTGGGAAAAAGGAACACCTAAAAGAGCAAACAATGTAACTATGTACACACAAAAGATGAATGCACAGGCAAAAGTTGCCACTAGTCATAGATTACATAAATTAGAAGCATTAGAAAATGAAGGAAAGAATACAATGATTCCAGGGCATGTAAGAGCAAGTGTAAACTGGAATAACTTAAAACAAGCAAATAGTGATAGTTATAGTTTGCCTATTACAGATAGTATGAAAGTAATAGTATGTAAACTTAAAAATAATCCAATGGGTTATACAAGTGTAGCCTATCCAACAGATGAACTCAACTTACCCAAGTGGTTCAAAGAGTTGCCTTTTGATGAAGAAGCAATGGAAGAAACAATATTAGATAAAAAGATAAAAAACGTAATTGGTCCTATGGGATTTGACTTAGATAAAACAACACAAAGTAAGACTTTGTCTACGTTTTTTGAATTTTAATCTAAAAAAATGGTGAAAATGTTATTGACTTTTCTAAATAGTAATGTATAATAGAGTATATCTCGGAGAATAATTATGGCAATAAAAGATGTATTTAAAGATGTTCTAAAGCATACACATGGTTTAGGCATTTTTGAAATGGTAAAAATAACTGGAGAGGTTGATAAAACAACTGTGGAAACTGTTGATGCAGATAAAACTGTTATCTTTAAAGGTGAAACACATAACCCTGTTCCAGATTTTGTAGACTCAACTGTTGGACTCAGCAGAATGGGTGTTCTACAAGGCTACTTACAATATCCTGGTTTTGATGATGAAGATGCTACAGTCCAAGTTGTTACACAGGAACGTAATGGTGATGAGGTGCCTGTTGAGGTATCTTTTGTAAGTAAAGAAGGTAATGATGCTAATTATAGATTTATGTTAGCAGATGTTATTAATCAACAATTAAAAAGTATAAAGTTTAAAGGTGCAGAGTTTGATGTAAACATTGTTCCTAGTAAAAAGAATTTATCTGACTTATCATACTTTAATAGTGTGTTAGGAACATATGAAGCAAACTTTAGTCCTAAAACAGATGGTACTGAATTATATTTCCATATAGGAGATGGTGTTAGTGATAGAACTAAAATTCTTATTAGTAATGACATTGATGGAACTATAACTAAAGACTGGAGATGGCCACTTGATATTGTATTAAGAATACTAAGATTAAGTGATTCAAGTAATGTTGTAATGAGCATAAATGATGAGGGTCTATTACAGATAATAGTAGATTCAGGAATAGCGAAATATACTTACTTACTTCCAGCAAAGAGTTAATTATGAATTTTGATAAGAAAACAGAAGACTACGCATTATACTTACCGGCTATTAGTGCCTTTTATACTAGGCAGTTAGCAAAGTATGAAGATGAAGTAGATACTATGAGATGTCCTGATGGATTTGAAAATGGTCTACAAGGTCTTAATTTCTTAGATGAAGAAAAAGGTTACTACTATTATCCTTATGGTTTATACTCAGCCGGTCATGCCCAATTAGACTTAGAAAAAACTGATATACACGAACGTATGATACAAAAACGTGATAGAAGTAAAACAGTTATATTAGGTGATTCAGGTGGCTTCCAGATTGCTAAGGGTGTTATTAAGTTAGACTGGGAAGATGCAATTAAGCCTGATAGCAAGGCCAGAGAGGCTCTATGTGAGAAGATGTTGCGTTGGTTAGAATATACAGCAGACTGGAGTATGACATTAGACTTTCCAGCATTTGCGGCCATACCTCCTTACAATAAAAAG
>MDSV01058067.1_pt1 | contig 13058 bp, 12 predicted proteins | sample 810851 | NCBI WGS metagenome assembly MDSV01 (sample SAMN05326640, study PRJNA326480) | marine metagenome | isolation source: seawater | place: Atlantic Ocean: North East | collected 2012 | reverse complement strand
TTACAAACTTTTCAATAAGATTTATTTCATTAAATACAGGTACAATTATTGAATTTGAAACATTCATTATTCTCTAGGAGCGTGTTTGTTTAGAATTCTTTGTAATGTTCTTCTGTGCATTCTAAGTCTTCTTGCAGTTTCAGAAACATTTCTATTACACTGAACAAAAACTCTTTGTATATGTTCCCATCTAATCCTATCTGCCGTCATAGGATTTTCTGGTGGAGGCGGCAGAATTTCCTTAGAATTAGTTAGAGCATCATATATTTGATCTACTTCGGCTGGTTTAGGAAGATAATCAATTGCTCCAGATTTAATTGCTGCTACAGCAGTAGCTATATTCCCATAACCTGTGAGTAGTAAAGATTTAGTGGATGGACTTTTATTTTGTATTATTTTTATAAGCTCTAGACCAGAACCATCAGATAACCTCATATCAACAATAGCATAATCATAAGTATTTGATTCAATTATCTCAGATGCTAAAGAAAATGACTCAGCAGATTTTACTTGAAATCCTTTCTTCTCCATAGACCTTGATAATCTCTCCCTGAAAGGCAAGTCATCATCAACTACAAGCAATGTTTTATTCATAACTTTAAAATAGATCCTTTAAATAACATTTCAACTACTGCACTTCCACTTAATGAGTTATAGAAAGAAACTTTTCCATTAACATTTTCTATTAAATTTTTTGCAATAAATATTCCTAAACCCATCCCTTTATTAGTTTTTGTAATATATGGTTCTCCAAGCTTATCAAGAATTTCTCTTGGAAAACCGTTACCATCATCTTTAATTTTAATCGATAATTCCTCTAAATTTTTTGAAATTATAACTGAAACTTGATTTTTTGAATGTTGTATTGCATTCTGTATAATATTGCTAAAAGCATAATTTATCTCCTCTTTGTATAATATAGTTATATCTTTGTTAGTTTTTTCAAAATAAATGCTTAAAGACTTATTATCATTAAATTTTTCAAAACTTAACTTTATTAAATCTTCTATTTTTATTTTTTCAAAAAAATTATCTTTTAATAAGTGAGGGTTCTTGGACAGACTCAATAAAATAGCACTACATCTTTCTGCTTGTGACTTAAGCAATGCAACATCCTTATATAAGTTTTTATTTTGTATTAACACTTCTTCTTTTAGTAGATCATTAAGTATTAAAAATATTGTATTTAATGGTGTGCTTAATTCATGAACTGCAGCAGCGCTTAAAGATCCAATTTCAGTGATTTTTTTTTGATTGTTTAATTGCAATTTTGTCTCAGAGAGTGCTTTAGATATTTTTCTAGATGAATTAGCAAATAAGTATGTGTAAATAGCAATAAAGACTATTGTAAAAATCAAAGATATTAACAATCCATTATTGTATAAATCAGGAATTATAAAATCATTTCTCCAACTTAAAGGAATAAAAAAATATTTAATTAATATTACAAGAAAAATTGAATATAGAGACAAAAAAACTGTCCATGATGATCTTAGGTATGTTGCAGAAATAATAACTGGAGCCAAAATTAAAATAGAGAATGGATTTAGTATTCCACCATTAAGAAATAATAAGATTCCAAGTTGAGTGGTATCAAATAATAAAAATAAAAATACTTTTTCATCAGAGATTTTATCTTTTTCTTGGAAAAAAAAGGCTCCAAGATTTACTAATACTGAAAGTAAAATCACTAATATTGACTCTAAAAATAATAATTGTATTTTTAAAACTGTATGAACAAAAAAAATCGCCGCGAATTGCCCTAAAATAGCAATCCAGCGAATTTTTATTAAATTTGTAAGTAATATTGTATTCACTAAATAAATATTTAAATGTCTAAATTAGCAACCTTTAATGAATTCTCTTGAATAAATTGTTTTCTCCCATCTGTTAAATCACCCATTAATGTCTCAAAAATTTGATTTGCATCATTTAGTTCTTCTAATTTTACTTCAAGGAGCGACCTATAATTTTTATCAAGAGTTGTCTCCCATAACTGATCAGGATTCATTTCACCAAGCCCCTTATATCTGTTTATTTGCGTTCCTTGCTTACCAATCTCGAAAACTTTTTCTATTAAATCGATCGGCCCATTAATTTGATAAACTAAATCACCTGCCTTTAAAGAACCTGCTGAACCATTTTTTAAAATACCAAAATTGTCCATTAGTATTTTCCGCATATCATTAAGAGATTTGGCTTCTGGAGTTAAAATAAACTCAGAATCAATAATATATTGTTTTTTAACTCCTCTTTCAAGCCTAATGATATTTAGTGAAGAATTACTATATGTTACTTTCCAGTGGTTTTTTTCAATAGTATTTAGTCGCAATTCTAAATATTTAGCAATTTCAGATGCAATAGAGGAGTCACTTAAAGAACTTTCTTTTAATGCAGCAATAACAGCTGCCTGTTCAATAATTAATTTGTTATCTATTCTTCTTGTAAGTTGTTCTACTAAAACTTGAACCTTTTTTGATAACTTTAATAAATTTACTAACTCAATATCACTTATTTTTTGTTTTAGATTATTATTTTGTGGAACCTCATATACAATTTTTTTTACTCCCTCTTCAATTAAGTAATTTTCCATTTCACTTTGATTCTTTAAATACTGAATTGAATTTCCTTTCTTAGATCTAAACAAAGGAGGTTGCGCAATGAATAGTCTTCCACTTTCAATCATTGGTCTCATGTGTCTATAAAAAAAAGTAAGTAGTAAAGTCCTTATATGACTCCCATCAACATCTGCATCTGTCATTATGATTACTTTATGATATCTCATTTTATCTATGTTAAATTTACCTTCTGATTTATCTTGCTCTTCATTTCCAGTTGGGTTGCCTACACCAGCACCGATAGCTGTTATTAAAACCCCAATCTCATTACTAGTAAGAATTTGTTTTGGACTAGCTCTTTCAACATTTAAGATTTTACCCCTTAAAGGTAAAATAGCTTGATTTTTTCTATCTCTACCCTGCTTGGCCGATCCTCCTGCTGAGTCACCCTCGACAATAAATAGTTCTGATAATTCTGGACTTTTTTCTTGGCAATCAGCTAACTTACCGGGTAAAGATGAATTTTCTAATCCAGTTTTTCTTCTCGTTAGCTCTCTGGCTTTTCTTGCTGCTTCTCTTGCACTTGATGCCTCAACAACTTTATCTGCTACTTTTTTAATTTCATTCGGATTTTCTTCAATCCATTGCTCAATTTTATCTAAACTTACAGATTCGACTACAGGCCTAACTTCAGAGGAAACTAGTTTATCCTTAGTTTGACTAGAAAACTTTGGATCAGGTAACTTAACTGAAATTACACAAGTAAGACCTTCCCTTGCGTCATCACCCGATACATTTGAACTATTCTTTATTTTTTTATTAATGTAATTAACAATACTTCTAGTAAGTGCTCCTCTAAAACCGGCAAGGTGTGTTCCTCCATCTCCCTGTGCAATATTGTTAGTAAAACATAAAGTATTTTCATGATATGCATCAGTCCATTGTAATGCACATTCAACATTAACATTATTTTTATTTCCTAAAAAATATATTGGAGTATTATTAATGCAGTTTTTACCCTTATTAAGATAATTTACATATTCAATTATACCTCCTTCATATTTAAAATTTATTTCTTTTTTATTTGAAGCTCTGTTATCTCGAAAAATAATATTTACTCCTGTATTTAAAAAAGCTAATTCTCTTAATCTCTTTTCTATAGTTGAGAAGTTAAATTCAATATTTTTAAAAATATCTGTTGAAGGCAAAAAGGTTATTTTTGTACCTGTGTAATACTCTCCATTAATTTTTTCTGAATCACCTATTATTTTTAAAGCTTCAGTAACAGTTCCATCTGCAAATTCCATTGTATAGATTTTTTTATCACGATTAATTTCTAATAATAGACTCTCAGATAAAGCATTAACTACTGATACACCAACACCATGCAAACCTCCGGAAACCTTATAGCTGTTTTGATCAAATTTTCCCCCAGCATGAAGCTCAGTCATAATTAATTGAGCTGCTGAAATACCTTCCTCTTTATGATTATCTACAGGAACACCTCTACCATTATCTGAGATTGTAACTGTGCCATCAGAATTTAATATTACTTCAATTTTATCACAATGACCTGCCAATGATTCATCAATTGAATTATCAACTACCTCATATATCATTTGATGCAGCCCTGAACCGTCATCAGTATCACCTATATACATGCCGGGTCTTTTTTTTACAGCCTCAAGGCCCTTTAGCACTTTGATTGAATCTGATGAATAATTCTGGTTCATTTTTTACTTATATTATAAAAGGTTGTATTTGTTGACAAAAAAGAAAATAAATCTTTTTTTGTTCCTGTCATAAAAACCTGGATATTAAATTGACTTACAATTTGAAGCAAAAGTTGTGTATTTATATCATCCAAATGTGAATTAATTTCATCTAACAGCAAAATAGGCTTTTTATTACAAATATTAACTAAATAATTACAATGAGCTAGATATAAAAGCAAAACTAATGTTTTTTGTTGTCCAGTTGACAATTGTGATGCTGGATAATTTTTATCTACAAAGAAAATTAAATCTGACTTATGAGGTCCAACTCTGGCACCTCCTATCAACTTATCAATATTCCTATTTTTTTTTAAGGTAATTAAATATCTTTCAATATCAAGTGTTACATCTAAAAAAGGGTCCTTAAGTTCAATTTCTAATTTAAAAGGTAAATTAAGATATTCGTTAAGATTTTCTAAATTATCTCTAAATAAATTAACTTGTTTTTTTCTGTTTTCATATATTTTGATACCACTAGTTGAAATATTTTCTTCAATCTTTTCTAACCAATTTTGATCTGTAAATTCATTATTTAAAATAATATTTCTTTCATATATATTTTTTTTATAAAAGTTTAATAAGGTATTATGTTCTTCATTAGTTGAAAATATAAAATGATCAAATAAATTTCTTCTAGTTGTAGGTGAAGAAACAAACAGTCTCTCATTCTCAGGCAAGTATATTAAAAATGATATTAAAGATTGAATTTTTTTATTAACATCATAAGAATTATCATCATTTAAAAAAATTTTTTTTATATTCTTATTGTTACTCAATTGAGATGTAACTTTAAATTCATATTCGATATTTCTATCAATAAAATGAGAAATATTTAAAAACGAACTTTTATCATTTTTTATAAGATTAGAAATTTTATCTTTTCTTAATCCTCTACCCTTTACACAGATTGATAAAGCTTCAAGTAAATTTGTTTTGCCACATCCATTTCTTCCGTAAAATACATTACATTTTTCAGAAAATTCGACTTCGTAATCATCAAAGTTTCTGAAATTATGTAGTTTTATATTTTTAAAATAGCCCAATAATTAAACTCTCATTGGCATCAAAACATATATCAAATCAGGATTAGATTTTTCTTTGGCAATTATAGGAGAAGAATTATCCATAAAAGAGATTTGTATCTCATCTTCTTTAAGATTATCAAGCATATCCATAATATATTTTGCATTAAAACCTATTTCAATTTCTTTACCCTCAAATTTAGCCTCAATATCTTCAGTAGCACTACTATTATCAGTATTAAATGTACTTAAATTTACTAAATTTTTTAATAATTTAAATTTAATTACAGGAGATTTTTCATTTACAATTGTGCTTACTCTGTCGACAGCAGATAACAGATTAGATCTATTAACATTTAGAATCTCATTGTTATTTTTAGGGATTACTCTTTTGTAATCTGGAAAAGTTCCATCTATAAGTTTAGAAATAAAAATTAATTTACCAATGTAAAAAATAATTTTATTTGAGCTAATTTCAATTTCTATATCATCATTATTTTCTGATAAAAGTTTATATAGTTCATTTATTGTTTTTTTTGGGATTATAACCCCATTTACATCGTCTGATTTAGAGTGATTTGGTATTGAAAATTTAGCCAATCTATGTCCATCTGTGCCAACAAAGGTCAGCATACTTTTATTATTTTCATTATTAATACTAAAATAAAGACCATTTAAAAAATATCTCGTTTCTTCATTTGAAATTGCAAACTTAGTCTTATCTATTAGATTAAAAATGTTTTCAGCTTTAGTTAATATTTTATGCCCTTGAATTTTAGACTCAATTAATGGGAATTCTTCTTTTGGTAAACATGCTAAAGAAAATTTAGATACACCTGACCTCAAAGTTAATATTTTCCCATTATTTGATATAACTTCAATCTTGCTATCATCATGTAGTTTTTTAATAATATCGTATATCAATTGAGCATTTAACGTAGTGGATCCTTCCTCAATTACTTCACAACTTATATTTTCTTTTATCGAAATATCCATATCTGTTGAAGACATTATTAGTTCATTATTTTTAGCCTCAATCAGAATATTAGATAGTATAGGTAATGCATTTCTTTTATCTACTATACTTTGTAAGTGAGCTAATGATTTAAAAATTATTTTTTTAGCGATTACAAACTTCATTAAACAAATATAAATAAATTTATATTAAGAGTCTATAAGTCTTTTAAGAAGCTCTATATCTTCATTAAAACTTATGTCTTGGAGCTTCAGTTCCTCTATTTTTTTAACAGCATGCATTACCGTTGTGTGGTCTCTACCGCCAAATTTTCTTCCAATTTCAGGGAGAGATCTTGAAGTTATTGATTTTGCTAAATACATAGCTATTTGTCTTGGCCTAGCCACTGAACGTGATCTTCTAGGAGAATGCATATCTGTAATCCTAATATTATAATGCTCGGCAACTTTTTTTTGTATTTCTTCAATAGTAATCTTTTTGTTAGATGATTTAAGTAAATCTTGAAGGACAACTTGGGCAGTTTCTATTGTTATTTGTGTTCCAACTAATGTTGCGTGTGCTACCAATCGATTAAGAGCTCCTTCCATTTCTCTTACATTAGAAATTATTCTATGAGATAGAAACTCAAGAACTTTAGGAGGAATTTCAACACCTCTTTTTTGAGCCTTTTCTATTAATATCCCTAGTCTAAGTTCATAAGTAGTTGGATGAATATCAGCAACTAAACCACACCCTAATCTTGATTTTAATCTATCTTGAACACCATCAAGGTCAGATGGCGATTTATCCGCTGAAATCACTATTTGTTTATTTTGCTCTATAAGAGCGTTAAATGTATGAAAAAATTCTTCTTGGGTATTATCTTTTCCACTTATAAATTGAACATCATCAATCATCAAAACATCAATAGATCTGAATTGTTCTTTAAATGCCGAAGTATCTTTGTATCTTAAAGCTCTCACGAACTGATACATAAATTTTTCGGCTGACAAATAAATTACTTTTCTATCAGGTTGTTGTTGTTTAATTTTCCACCCTATAGCATGCATTAAGTGTGTTTTACCTAATCCAACTCCACCGTATAAAAATAAAGGATTAAAAGAAACTTCGTCAGCTTCTGCGACTCTCTCCGAAGCAGCAAAAGCAAGCTCATTAGGCTTACCAACTACAAAATTTTCAAATGTGAAGCGAGGATCTAATGGAGCCCCAAACTCATTTGGATATGAAGATTGTTGGTTTGATCTAATATCTAGGGACGATTTCCAATGATTATCATTGCTTTTGACTGTTCTAGCAGTTCCTGGAACAATTCTTCCACCATTAGGTTTTACAACAAACTTTATTACATCAATATTTATAGAATATTTCTTTGATTCAATTTTGATTTTATCTGAATAATTATTTACGATCCAATCTCTTAAAAATTTTGTTGGTAAAGAAAATGTAACTGTATCTTTATTAGATGAAACATAATTTAGATGCTTTAGCCAGTTATTGTATGCACTATCACCAACAGATGTTTTAAGATCTTTTTTTAATGAGGCCCATTTAGTTTCATTAAATTCTTCGGTTGGATTTTCCATTGGCCCCCTAATAGTATTTGATTTTTTTAAAATTTAGTTTTACGTAAAAAAATCAAAGACGTAAAACTATGACCGTTATTTATAATCACCAATTATAATAAAGATAATGAATACTCTTTACTTATTTTAATCAAGAATAAAAGAGAAAAAATATAAAAAAAAAATTAATTTTTTTTAATTTGATTTGATAACGAGGATAACTTTCTAGACATGTATTGTTTTTTTAATATCCCTTTTTTAACCGCTTTCGCCAATATTGAGTTAATTTCACTAAGAGAATTTTGAACCTCACTTGTATTTTGACTTTTTATAGAGTTTTCGAACTTATTTAGATTAGTTCTAATTTTAGTCAAATATTGAGCATTGACAGAATTCTTTGATTTAGATTGAATTGATCTTTTTTTAGCAGATTTATGGTTAGCCATATTAGAAATTCCCTATAAATTTAATAAATTTAAAGTCAACTTATATATTTAATTCAATTTTGAATTTGAGGACAATAAAATGTTGATCTTCCATAAAGCACAATTTTCTTAATCTTAAAGCCTCTTATGGTATATCCCTCCCTCCCATATACTCTAAAATTATTTTGAAAATTACCTAAAGTTCCATCTGGAGAAATATAATCGTTGATACTTGAACCCCCAAACCTGATAGCTTTTTTTAGGATTTTTCTTGTAGATTTTATAATTGTACCAATTTGGTACTTGTTAAGGTCCTTACCTTTTTTAAGAGGAGAAATTTTTGCATCAAAAAGTATTTCACTGGCATAAATATTCCCAATACCAGCTACTATATATTGATTAAGCAAAAGCTGTTTTATTAAAACTATTGATTTGTTAGTTTTTTTATAAAAATATTCTGTAGTTAAATTTTTATCTAAAGCATCAAGCCCTAATCTTTTAATATATCTGATATTATTTATTTTATCTGACTGGACTATATCAATAAACCCAAATTTTCTTGGATCATTAAATATTAATTGTTTATTAGCAAAGTTAAATATTAAATGATCATGCTTTCTAATCATTGTATTTTTTTTTAATAATTTTAAGCGCCCAGACATTCCTAAGTGAATTATAATGCTATTTGATATATCTAAATCTATGATCACATACTTAGCTATTCTTCTTAAATTAATAATTTTACTATTTATAATTTTATTTAGCTTATCAACAGGCACTATATATCTTAGTTTTTTAGTACGAATATGAAGGTTGATGACTTTTTTATTTTTTAATATAATTAAGCTATTAACAGTAGTTTCTACTTCAGGTAATTCAGGCATATAATGAACAAGATATCAAATTTTGGTTATTCAAAAGTAACTCCTAAAGAAAAAACAAAGCTAGTTCAAAAAGTTTTTTCAAATGTTGCTTTAAACTATGATTTAATGAATGATGTCATGAGTTTTGGAGCACACAGATTTTGGAAAAAAATATTTATTGACTTAGTGAATCCATCTAAAAATGATAAAATCATTGACGTGGGATCGGGGTCAGGTGATTTAGTCTTAGAAATACAGAAGAAATATCTAAATGCTAATATAGATATTGTAGATTTAAATGAAAATATGCTTCAAGAAGGAAAAAAAAGGATTAAAAAAGGTAATGTAAGTTTTTATCTGCAGAACGCCGAGGATTTAAGTTTTAATGACAACATTTATGACAAATATATAATTTCTTTTTGTTTAAGAAATATTACTAATATTGATAAATCTTTAAAAGAAGCTTTTAGAATTCTTAAGCCTGGGGGGCAATATTTCTGTTTGGAATTTAGCAAACCAAATTCAATTCCTCTATCAAAAATATATTCATATTATAAATCAAATCTTATACCATTTTTTGGTAGAATTTTTTCAAATAACCAAAATGCTTATAATTATTTAAGTGAAAGTATTGATTTATTTCCAAATCAAGAAGCTCTTAAAAGTAGGATTGAATTAGCAGGTTTCAAATCAGTAAAATTTATAAACTTATTTGACGGAATTGTTTCAATTCATATTGGTTTTAAATATTAGTGAATATTCTTTTTATTATTACAGGATCTATTGCTATATCTAAATGTTATGAAATTTTAGATAAATTACGAGAAAACAAAATTAATATTGATTGTATACTAACAGATAATGCAAAAAAATTAATAAATATTAAAAAATTAAAAAAAAACATAAGCGGAAAAATATTTACAGACTCAAGTGAGACTCAACAAAAAATGCTTCATATTAATTTGTCTAGAAAAAATGATATTATAGTAGTCTGTCCAGCAACTGCTAATACAATTGCAAAATATGCTAATGGTTATGGAGATAATTTAGCTTCAACTACTTTACTTGCTTCTAATAAGCCAGTTTTTTTTATTCCTGCAATGAATACTGAAATGTGGGAAAATGAAATAAATAAAAAAAATATTAATTATTTAAAATCAATAGGAATAAATTTTATTGGACCTAAGGTTGGAAAGTTAAAATGTGGTGAGTATGGCACAGGAAGAATTGAGGAAACAAAATTAATTGTTAGTTATTTAATATCTAAGCTGAAGTTAAATAAAAGATTTATTAATAAAAAATGCTTAGTTACGGCTGGTCCAACAATAGAAAATATTGATCCAGTAAGATATATCTCTAATTATTCATCTGGTAAACAGGGTTATGAAATTGCAAATGAACTTACTAAATCAGGGGCAAAAGTAATATTGATTTCTGGTCCAACCAACTTAAAACCGCCTTCAAATGTAAAACTATTTAAAATCAAAACTGCTGAAGAAATGCTGGAATGTATAAAAAAAGTAAACAAAAATATAGATGTTGCAATATTCAGTGCCGCAGTAGCAGATTTTAAACCAAAAAAAATAAATACAAAAAAAATAAAAAAAAATACTTTGAAAAATTTAAAATTAATAAAAAATACAGATATTTTAAAATTTATATCTAAACAAAAAATAAATAGACCTGAATATGTTGTTGGGTTTTCAGCAGAAACTGGAAATATAATAAATGCGAAAAAAAAATTAAATGAAAAAAGTTGTGATATGATTATTTATAATAAAATAACTGATAAAAATAAAATTTTTGGTTCAAATAAAAACAAAATTTCTATAATTACAAAAAATAGTATAAAAAATTATGGTAAAACTTCAAAAATTAATTGTGCTAAATATATTGTAGGATCTATATATAAACAAATTAAAAAATAATGAGTTATTCAGATTTAGAATATGAAATTTTTTCAAGGCAATTTATTTTAAAAAATTTTAATGAAACAAATATTAATAAATTAAGAAAAGCTAAGATTATTATAATTGGTCTTGGTGGAATTGGGTGTCCTTTATCTCAATATTTAATTTCTTCAGGTTTAAAAAATTTAACTTTTTTTGATGGGGATCATATTGAAAAAACTAATTTGGGTAGACAAATTTTATACAGCTATGATGATATTGGTAAATTCAAAAGTGTAACTGCAAAAAACAGACTTTTAAAGACAAACCCAAATTCTAAAATAACAGCTTACTCTGAAAACTTGACTGTAAATAATATTAATTTATTGTTAGATGCTGATATAATTATAGACACTAGTGATGACTGGTGTCTGTCTAAATTAGTAAATAAATTTTGTGTTCAAAATTCATTAAAATATATTTTTTCATCAGCAATAAATTATAATATTCAAATATGTTTGTTTAAAAATCAAACTAATCATACTTGTTTAAATTGTGTGTTTCCTAATGATGAAGATGTTGAACTAGCCAGGTGTGAAACAGTTGGTATTTCTAGTATTTGTGCTGGTATTGCAGGTTTAATAACCGCACAAAAGACTATAAATACAATTTTAGACTTAAAAGATGAAAGTAATATACTTTCTCTAATTAATACTGAAAATTTAGATATTAATAATATTAAACTAAAAAATAATAATGATTGTTTATTAAATAATTGTTAACTTATACGATATTATCATTTAATAACTTATCTTTATTCATTATGAGGCAAAATTCATTTACATATCAAGAGTTATTAGATTGTGCTAATGGTATTCTGTTTGGTAAGGGCAATGCCCAACTCCCATCTCCTCCAATGCTTATGTTTGATAGAGTTACAAATATTAATGAAACAGGTGGATTTTTCGAAAAAGGAGAAGTTGTAGCGGAGTTAGATATTAATCGAGATTTGTGGTTTTTTGATTGTCATTTTAAGAATGATCCAGTAATGCCAGGATGTTTAGGATTGGATGCTATGTGGCAACTTGTAGGTTTTTATCTTGGATGGCTTGGCCAACCAGGAAAAGGAAGGGCGTTAGGCGTTGGTGAGGTAAAATTTACAGGCCAAGTATTAAATACAGTAAAAAAAGTTACTTATCATATATCTTTGAAAAGGTTAATTCTTAGAAAACTAATATTAGGTGTAGCAGATGGTACTCTTAAAGCAGATGGAAATCCCATATATGAAGCTAAAGATATGAAGGTTGGTCTTTTTCAATCTGAAGAAAAATAGATATGAGAAGAGTAGTAATAACAGGGCTAGGCATAGTTTCTTGTATTGGAAATGATGCTGAGACTGTTGCTAAAAATCTTAAAAATTTAAAATCTGGTATATCTTCTGCTCCTGAATATGAAGAGTTTTCTTTTAGAAGTCTTGTTCATGGTAAACCAAAAATAAATTTAGAAGAAAATATTGATCGTCGACTTTTACGTTTTATGGGTGATGGTGCTGCATTTAATTATATTGCAATGAAAGATGCTATTAAAGACTCAGGTTTAGAAGAAAGTGAAATTTCAAATGATATGACAGGTATTATTGTTGGTTCAGGTGGTCCATCTACAATGAATTTATATAAAGCTTCAGAATTGGGAAAAAATAGTGGATCAAAAAAAGTTGGTCCTTTCATGGTTCCACGCAGTATGTCTAGCACTAATTCAGCTACTTTAGCCACACCATTTAAAATTAAAGGTGTTAACTATTCTATTACATCAGCATGTTCAACAAGCTCACATTGCATTGGAAATGCATACGAGTTAATTCAAATGGGTAAACAAAATATTGTTTTTGCTGGTGGAGGAGAAGAGTTGCATTGGACGCTATCTATATTATTTGATGCAATGGGAGCTCTATCATCAAAATATAATGATAATCCAACATCGGCATCAAG
>MDSV01053495.1_pt1 | contig 13059 bp, 14 predicted proteins | sample 810851 | NCBI WGS metagenome assembly MDSV01 (sample SAMN05326640, study PRJNA326480) | marine metagenome | isolation source: seawater | place: Atlantic Ocean: North East | collected 2012 | reverse complement strand
TATACCATGCCCTTAAAATAAGAAAAATTGAAACGGTTTATGTAGAGATACCTGAAGCATATCATGGCATCGCAAGCAAACCTAGTCAGTTAATAACAAAAATTGACCATATATTGTATTGGTTTAATAAGTACAAAGAATAATAAAAGGAAGAATAATGATAGGGACAAAATTATTAAGCTATAAGCTTGAAGATGGCACATTGATAGAATTAACAAATGCGTTGTCAGGCTTTGGACGAGTTTATATAAACGGTGAAGAGGTATCTAAACAAAGAGGATTTGGAATGGAAACCCATGTTTTTAATCATGGTGGATCTGAATTTCAAATCAGTGTATGGCCTTTGATTTCAATGCACGCATTAGGTTTTTCGATTGAATTAAAAAAAGGTGATGAGCGTTTGATGCTTTATGGAAAAGAAAACAAGCCAAGACCTTGGTATATATTCTTGGCAGCGCTAATGATAGGTGTAATTTTAGGGATGTTAACAATATTGTTTTTTGAGTCATGACAAGCAATAAAGAAAAAGTTAGCTCCAAAGAAGTGGGTCTAGAGATTGGTCTCGTAATCAGCCGCTTCCTATACAAAACAGAACATTTACATTACGGATTTTGGCCAGATGATTTAGAAATCATACCTGAAAATGTACGAAAGGCCCAAGATCTTCACTCCAAACTTATCATAGATACAATTCCAGATAACGTAGAAACCATTCTTGATGTAGGAAGCGGTTCAGGGGGATTGGCTGAAAAATTAATCAATGAAGGCTACACGGTTCATTGCGTATCGCCAAGTGAGTATCTTGCTGATGCAATTGAAGAAAAACTGGGAAGCAAGGTCAAGGTATATAGATCTACATGTCAAGATCTTCAACTTGAACAACAATATGATCTAGTTATCTTTAGCGAAAGTTTTCAATACGTACAAGTAAATCAAGCTATTGAAAAAAGTATTGAAGCTCTAAAAACTAACTGTCATTTATTGATTTGCGATTTCTTCAGGCAACCTGGAACTGGCAGAAGGCCATTGGGAGGAGGTCATGGATGGGATTGGTTTCAAAATGCTTTAAAAGAATACCCTCTTGATGAAATCATCAATAAAGATATCACAAAAGAAACAGCTCGAACCATGGATCTTTTAAATGACATGTTAAATGATGTAGCGCTTCCAATCAGCGCGCTTTCAGGGCGGTACATGGATAGTAATTTCCCTAAATCTATGAAAATATTTCGCTGGATATTCCGTAAACATCTTACCAAAATCGAGGAAATATATTTTTCAGGAAATTTGACTTCAGATATGTTTAATAGAATGAAAACCTATAGGCTTTTGCTTTATAGATTGAAAGATTGATTTGAATGCGCCATTTGCAAGATAAAGTCAAAAATTTTTGTGAGCACCATAATCTCTCTACATCTTCTGAGGCGAGATTTTTAGATATAGTCTCTGAGCTTGGCGAATTGGCAAAAGAAATTTTATTACGCTCTGATTACGGTAAAAAGACCATTGAGCACAGTTCGCGCTTAGAAGAAGAGGTAGGTGATACTATATTTTCTCTAATTGCCCTATCAAATTCCTTTGATATTGATATGGAAGTCGCACTCGATAAAGTTTTGAAGAAATATGAATTGAGAGCTCATAATGGCTCAATTGGTTCTACCTCAAAATGAATAAATCTATAATTATTGCTCTTGGCGGTAATGCTCTTTCACCGAAAGAGGAGGCGGGTACAATCTATCAGCAGTTTGCACACACTCGCGAAAGTATTGACAACATAATGCATTTTGTAGATTTAGAATATAATATTTGCTTAACCCATGGAAATGGTCCTCAAGTTGGCGATGAACTTTATCGTATGGAGCTCACGCATGAAACAATTCCCCCCCTACCTTTAGGGGTGTGTGTTGCTGAAACTCAAGGGTCTATTGGATATATGGTACAGCAATCTCTACAAAATGTTTTAAAAGAAAAAAAAATTGACCGTGAAGTAGTTACCCTAATTACTCAAACAATAGTGGACAAAGACGATCCTACAATAAATGATCCTCAGAAATTTATCGGTAGAAGGTACGATAAGGCTGAAGCTCAATCTCTAGCACATCAATTCAATTGGACTGTAAAAGAACAAGAGCCTGGCAGCTGGAGACAGGTAGTGCCAAGCCCAATTCCTCAATTCATTGAGCACGGTAGATCTATTCAAACACTAGTGGATAGTGGTACAATTGTAATCGCCTCAGGAGGCGGAGGCATACCGACTTTTTGGAACGACGATCAAAAACTTGAGGGATTGAACGCAGTTGTAGATAAAGATTTATCGGCAGCTCTTCTTGGAAGAGTGATCAAAGCTAGCGAACTATGGATCATTACTGATTTAGACCAGGTGTGTTTGAATTTTGGCAAGTCTGATGAAGAGCCATTACTCGAAATGACTTTTGACCAGGCAAAAAAATATTTAAAAGAGGGTCATTTTCAAGCGGGGAGTATGGGTCCTAAAATTCAGTCCGCTCTTTACTTTCTAAATCATCACGGTGAGAAAGTTGTTATAACTTCTATTGCTGGAGTTTTAGGTGCTATAAGTGGTTCTAATGGCACTACAATTACTAAGTGAATTATTTATAAGGAGAAAAAAGTGAAAAAAAGATTTATTTTGTTAAGTGCATTTTTTCTTACGAGCATTTTTGCTCAAGAAGATTTTCAATTTACTTTTGAACCATCTGAGCTTCAAATTCAGCTAGGTGAAAGTAAAAAAGTCACTATCAGTCTTCTTGACAAAGAACAGAATCTTGTAAAGTCTAGTTTTTCAATGTACTCAGCGCACGACCCAGGAATTGGCCCTACACCTGATTGGCCTGGAACCAGCTTGTCTATTTCTCCAAGAGTAAGTGATGAAACCGGAAAGGCTACGGTTTTAATAGAGCCAAACAGATCCGGTACATTGAAATTAAAAGTTCGTGGTGCAAATGGTGCCACTGGCGAAATGATTGTAGTGGTACCTAAGCCCGAAGTAAAGAAGATTGATATATCTGCAATTCCTTCTAAGGTTTATGTAGGCACTTTCGTACCGTTAAAATTTAAAATAATTGACGCATCAAACAATGAAAGAGATGATGTTGAATTATCAATATCATCATCAGATGACAAAAAAGGAAGAGTTGACGTCTTTAATACATTTGAGGCTAAGAAAACAGGAACGGTAAAAGTTTCATTTAAGGCTGAAAAAATTTCAGAAACCCTTAAAATAAAGATTGTAAGTAATCCTGTTAGACGGATTTCAATGGGTTTTCAACAAACTGAAATTCGTACTGGAGATGTGCTACATATTAAAGCTAAGGCTCTAATGGGTAATGGAAGCTTGGTCAAAGACGCTCCTTTAGATTATGCATATTTTGGAAAAGCAGAATATGGTGAGTACGGTCTTCCAGCTTCCGCATATATTTCAGAAGATGGAAGGTTTGTCGCTGAAACCCCAGGGCTTTATACTTTAGTTGTATCATCAGGTAGTTATTCATCGCAAAAAAAAGTTAATGTTGTTTCCAGAAATGTAAAAAAAGAAATTCGTTTGGTTGGTCATGGTCTTGTATCAAATGTGAAATCTGGAGATTTGTGGGTGTGGCCAGGAGTAGGCAAACATAGTGGAAAGGACTTTGCGGCTACAGGAAGTATTTTTGGTGATGGTGAAGCATATTTTTGGGACGTCACTGATCCTAAAAACATGGTGATCATAGACACTGTAAAGGTAGATGCGCGAAATGTGAATGATGTAAAAGTTTCTGAGGATGGAAGAATAGGAGTAATAACTCGCGAAGGAGCTTCTAATAGAAAAAATGGCTTTGTCATTCTTGATGTTTCCGATCCATTTAATGTAAAGATTTTTTCAACATTTAACGATGATATGACTGGCGGCGTACATAATACATTCATTTACAAGAATCATGTTTATGCCGTTAATAATGGTCGAAAATATGATATTATAAATATTGAGGACCCTAAAAACCCTTTTAGAGTTGGCGTCTTTGAGCTCAATACTGCTGGGCATGCTATTCATGATGTTTGGATTGAAAATGGAATTGCTTATTCATCAAACTGGAGAGATGGTATTGTAGCTGTTGATATTGGAGGAAGCGCTTCAAATGAGAAAGAAAGTTCTGATATTGGTTTTAATCCGTTGCTTTTAAAAGCGGGCAATGGAAGTCCATCAAACCCAGTTCAGCTCGCTTCTTTTCCAGATTTTAAAGGTAGAAATCATTCAGCCTTCCCTTTTTCCAGTCAGTCAACAGGGAATTTTTATATTGTAATGGGTGATGAAGTATTCCCAAATGGATTGGAAAACCTTATCAACAATAAACCTTCTCAACCCCGCGGTGGTTTCCACTTTATAAATTTTAGCGATCCCGAAAACCCTGTTGAAGATGCGGCATATATTGTGCCCGAAGCTGGAAGTCACAATCAGTGGGTATATGGTGATATACTATTAGCTGGATTCTACCAAGGAGGTATAAGAGTTCTTGATATATCAGGTGAATTATTAGGAGATCTATATAAACAAGGAAGAGAAATAGGTCATTTTCTACCCCAACACAGAGATGGAATTATCCCGAACGCACCTATGGTATGGGGTGCGCAACCTTACAAGGATTATATTTTTGTTTCAGATATGAATAGCGGACTTTATTGTATCAAAATTGATGATTAAGCAATTTCCAGCAGCTTTGGCTTATTAATTTTTATAATTAAATATGGTCGAAACAAAACTAATAGAATACTTATCTGACCTAGTAGCAATTAACTCTGTAAACCCAAATCTTTCAGATCAAGGACAGGGTGAGAAAGAGATTGCTCGATATATTCACTCTCATTTTCAAAGTCTTGGTTTCAATACAAGCTTATTTGAAGTAGCAAAAGATCGATGCAATACAACTTCTTTTTTATCTGGTAATAAATCAAGCAAGGTGCTTTTGATGAATGGCCATATTGATACTGTCGGTATAGAGGATATGGACTCTCCATTTATTTTAAGGCAGGATGGAGACCGTTTATATGGTAGAGGGGCTTACGATATGCTAGCGGGTTGTGCTATTCAAATGTGTTTAGCTGACTTTTTTGCAATAAATGAAAATCCAATTTCATTAGCTTTTACTTTTGTTTGCGATGAAGAAGATAAAAGTATTGGTATGGATCATTTACTTAATCACTTTTTGCCAACCTTACCAGCAAGACCTTTTTTAGGAATTTTTATGGAACCGACTGAAGATCAAATCGGAATTTGCCATAAGGGCTATGCTTGGTATCAGCTAAAAATAAGCGGAGTTGCGGCGCATGGAAGTAGGCCAGAAGAAGGGGTAAACGCTATTTTTCCTTTGCAGTATGCACTTGCAAAATTAGATGAGATAAACACCCAACTGTCAACCGAAGAAGCCCATCCTTTTTTAGGTCATGCTACACTTCACCCGGGAATAATAAAAGGTGGATCAGCGTATAGTGTGATAGCAGCTGATGCAACCCTAACTTGGGAGCGCAGAACGCTACCCAATGAAGATCTTAAAAAAATTCAGAAAGAAGCTGAGCAAGTAGCTACCGCAGTTTCTGAAGCGCCAGGTAATCACAAGGTTAGTGTGACTGAACTTTTCAATAGGCCCCCAAATCAAACTCAGGAGAATGAACATATAAAACGATTTAACAATATCGTTAAAGATAAAACATATAAAGGAATGTCGTATTGGGCTGATTCTGCTTTAGCTGCTAAAGCAGATATACCATCTATTTTATTTGGCCCCTCTGGACATGGAGCTCATGCGATTGATGAATGGGTTAGTAAATCCAGTATGATATATTGCTACAATTCTCTCAAGGATTTAATACTTAGCTACTAAGATTAATCTTGCTTTAGCATTTTCTCTACTTCGAGAGCATGTAACTCTTCTTGACCAATCATACTTCTAGCGTATTCTTCAAGGTAAACTGAGCTGTCTCCTATCAACCCCAAAAGATCATAATAGTTTTTAATTGCCAATTTTTCATGCTCTAAGCTTTCAGCGAGAATCTCTCTAGTGTCGTGCTTGAATGTTTCTTTTATAGTGTTAAGATTTAATGGAGGGTGACCTCCAAGCCCAGTGATATGCTCACCTGCTAAATTAGCATGATCGAGAGATTCCACCGCTTGCGCTTTAAAAAAATCAACCAACGGTAATCGGTTGTGACCAAAAATCATAAGGGAATAATGCGTATACCTAATTACTCCAGAAAGCTCTAGATCAAAAATTTCAGTTAATTTTTCAATTATTTTTTCTTTATTCATTTTTTACTCCATTCAATTAATTTTAGTCATTTTTATTGCAGCTTGCCCTACTTCATAACCTTTATTTTTTTTCATATTAGCACTAGATCTATCAAGTGCAAGCTTAGGATTTTGACAGGTTAAGATACCAAAAAGGATAGGAATCTTTGAATTCAGCGTTAAATCCATAATACTATTTGTTACAGCTTGTGAAATAAAATTATAGTGATCTGTTTCACCCTTAATAACACATCCTAATGTAATAATAGCTTTAGTTGAATTGTTGTAATTTGATAAGATGTTTTTAACTGTATAGGGTATTTCGAATGCGCCTGGGACTTCTGTAATATTTATGTCTTCATTCTTTATTTTTTTTTCCTTCAATGCAAGCAGGCATCCTTCTAGTAATCCATCTACAACTGCTTGATTAAAGTTGCTTTTTACTATCCTAATCATATATCTAAAATATGTCCAAGTTTATTTTTTTTAGTCTCTAAATATTTTTTATTTTTTTTCTTAGGAGCAATTTTTATTGGCTGTCTATCAACAATAGTTAATCCATGCCCTTCAAGACCAATTAGTTTTTTTGGATTATTTGTCATTATTGTTAGTTTAGTTGCATCAAGATCTTTTAAGATCTGAGCACCAACCCCATAATCTCTTAGGTCAGCAGAAAAACCTAATTTATTATTTGCCTCAACCGTATCCATTCCTTTCTCTTGAAGCTTGTAAGCTTTTATCTTGTGTTTAAGACCAATTCCACGACCTTCCTGTCTTAGATAAATTATGATTCCTGATTTGTTTTCACTGATTTGCTGCATAGCCATTTCAAGCTGTTCACCACAATCACATCTTTGCGATTGAAATACATCACCAGTTAAACATTCTGAGTGAACTCTCACCAGTACAGAATCTTGCTTTGTATAGCTTCCCATTGTTAATGCAAGATGAGTAGAATTATCAAATTTATCTTCATATAAATGAAGGGTAAAATCTCCATATTCCGTTGGGAGTCGAATAGCTTCAATTTTTTCAACAAGCTTTTCATTTTTTCTTCGATATCGAATTAAATCTTCGATCGAGATTATTTTCAAGGAATGTTTTTTAGCAAAATTATAAAGCATTTTTCCCCTCGCCATGGTTCCATCATCTGCCATTATTTCGCAAATGACACCACTTGGTTTTAGTCCGGCTAAGGCTGATAAATCAATACTGGCTTCAGTATGCCCAGCTCTTCTCAACACACCACCTTCTTTTCCAACAATTGGAAAAATGTGACCGGGGCGCGCTAGATCAGTTGATCGTGTAGATTTATCGATCAAAGCCCTGACGGTTTCAGAGCGATCGAAAGCTGATATGCCTGTAGTTGTATTTTTATTTACATCTACACTAATTGTAAAATTTGTTTCATGGAGGCTTGAGTTTTTTCTCTCCATAGGTTCAAGGCTTAATTCTTGCGCTCTTTCATTTTTTATAGAAACACAAATTAAACCCCGTCCTTCTGTTGCCATAAAATTAATTAGGTCAGGAGTGCATAATTCTGAGGCAGCAACAAGGTCTCCTTCGTTCTCCCTATCTTCATTGTCAACTACAATAATGCACTTACCGTTTCGAATGTCTTCAACCGCTAAATCTATGGAATCGAACTTCATTTGTTGCTCATTAAACTTTCAACATATTTTGACATTATATCTACTTCAAGATTTACAAGATCACCGGTTTTACTATTATTCCAATTCGTCAGTTCAATCGTATGTGGTATAACTGCAACAGTAAACTCATTATCTACAACAGAAGCTACTGTTAAACTTATTCCATCTAAACATATCGAGCCCTTTTCTACAATGTACTTTTGATATGAGCTTGGCAAGTTGAACGAAAAGATAGCCGATTTATCTATTTTCTTAATACTCTCAATTTCCAAAGTGCAATCAATATGTCCCTGGACAAAATGACCACCCATTCTAGTTGAAGGCAAAAGTGCTCTTTCCAAATTGATTATGGAATTTTTTTCCCAATACTTTGCTGTCGTTCTACTTATTGTTTCCTTTACAAGTTGAACTGTAAACAAATTTTTATTCACATCAGTAACAGTTAAGCAAATACCAGAACAAGAGACGCTGTCATCAACTTTTAGATCATCTAATATTTTTTTAGCCTGGATGCTTATTTCAATACCATCTTGATTACCATCTATTTTATGGACAATGCCTACCTCTTCAACAATTCCAGTGAACATTATTTGGCTCTTTTATTGTAATAGGTAATCTTAATATCATTATCAAATATTTCTTTTTTTAAGATATGTAAATTTAAGGAATCACTAATTTTTTTCTTAGTATTATAAATAGATATTCCATCTCCAATTAACTTTGGAGCGTAGTAAGTATGCATTTCATCAAATAGCCCGGAATCAATAAAAGACGTTAGAGTTGTGGCGCCACCCTCAACTATAACAGATTGAATATTGAGTGAATGAAGTTTTTTTAGAATATTTTGAATATTATCTACTGGCTTATCTTCAATAAGTTCATCAGTCAAGTGAATGGTGTTTTTATTTATAGCTTTGTATTCTTCGTTTATTTTATTTGACGGATCTAGGATTACTATTTTTGGATCAGCCCCTAAACCATGAGATGTTAAGGATGGATTATCAAGTTGGACGGTTCTTCTTCCAACCAAAATTGCGTCACAAGTAGATCTTAATTCATGGACAGAAAATCTAGACTTTTGGGAGGTAATCCATTTTGAATGACCATTTTTTTCTGAAATAAAGCCATCCATAGTTGCTGCATATTTTAATATTACAAAAGGCCTTTTCTTTTCATGGAAAGTGAAAAATCTTCTATTAATAAACTTGGCTTCTTTCTCGCATATATTAAATTCTACTTTTAAACCCTTATCTACTAATTTTTGAAGGCCATTATCTATTATGGGGTTTGGATCCCTACTGGCAATAACTATTCTTTTAAATTTATTTGGATCTATCAGTTTAGTGCATGGTGGAGTTTTGCCATCATGATTGCAGGGCTCTAAAGTGACATACATAGTTGCATCTATTAATTCAATATCGCAGTTATTTACCGCTTCAACTTCAGCATGAGGACCGCCATATTCTTTATGATATCCTCTTGATACAATTTGTTCATTTTGAACAATTACACACCCAACTTTAGGGTTTGGGTATACTATATCTGTAGCCTTTTTTGCTTCATCAATAGCTGTTTTCATATAAAATTTATCTTGATTCATTGTGGCGTGAATTGAATTAAAAAAGAGGCATGCTCAAAACTGTTTGCACAAAGTCCCTTTTTCCCTCCAAAATGATCTTTGCATCAGCAACAGCTTTAAAATAATAAATATCGTTATTTGAGTTGATAATAAACCCCATGAGTCCGGCAAAATCTATTGGCTCACTCTGGCCCATTCCACCATTAAACGAACCGGAGGTCTGAACGAAAGTAAGCTGGCTACCTCGAATATCCATACTTTCTGACCTTTCTTCCAGTTCAGGAATCTTATCACCAGTGAATTGCCCAAACCAGCGATTTATATTTTGATCTTCATTTCCACCAATATTTTTGAAAACAATTACATTATAAAATCCGCTGGAAGTTTCTACTTTATATTCTGCAAGACGCATAGAGGATTTTGGTTCAACCCTTAGCCAATTTGAAGGCACGCTATCTAATGGATCTGTTGGAGCAGATGGATTTGAAGCAAACAGCTTTTCCGCATCTGTTTCTTGAGAATTAGAAGTTGGGCTTTCTTGCGAGCTATCAATCATAATCACCATGACAATCCCACAAAAAAGAATAAAAGCGTAAATTTGAATTTTGAAGCTATTCATTATTATTTGCAAAAAAATGTAAGTTAATTTATAAAAGCTTTTTTCATCACTGTACTAAAATTGTTTCAGTAATAAAGCAAGCCTAATTGTCCATAATAATGTCCTTATCCAATTAAATAGTATCAGCTGTAATATCGTTTCTTGGTTATATTTTTTTGATAGCTCAGAATGATATTTTGTGAATAATAAACCCGTAAGCATCCATATCAATACTAATAAAGCCAAAGAACCGTAAAATAAAATCTGCCCTTTTTGTATTAAAAATAAAATACCCAATCCAGAAAAAAGTTCAACTATCATGATTGGTATGATTATATATGAAATCTTTTTCATGTGAAATTGCTGAAATTCAGTGTATTGTTTTTTGTCTATGAAAAGGAAAGTCGGGTAGTGAAGAATTTGTACTATCCAGATAATAGCAACCATCATTGAAGTTGTGATTAAATGCAATTGCTCAAGGCTATATAGGTTTAGAGTCATATTAATTTAAATTCTATATTATAAATTCTTGAAATTTAAATATTATATCAATGAAACAGAATTACGATATCATAATAATTGGAGCTGGTATATCAGGCCTTACTTGTGCCCAAAAATGTAATGAAAATAATAAAGATTTTTTACTAATTGAAAAATCTAACAGAATAGGTGGTCGCGTTGGATCTTTAAAAAGCGAAAGATTTATTTTTGATCTTGGGTTTCAAGTTTACAATACTGCATATAAGACAACGAACAGGTTATTACAAAACAAGTCAGAAGAATATTTACCATTTATGCCAGGTGCAAAAATTATGATTAAGGATAGCAGCACAATGATTAGTGATCCGATAAGAAACTTTTCAAAAATATTAAATACATTTTTTTCAACTGCTGCTTCCTTAAGCGATAAAATTAAAATACTGAGACTGAAAAATCATTTATCTAATTATTCTATTGAATTAGATGATTCTGAAGATATGCAAACAATTGATTATTTACGATGGTATGGCTTTTCAGAAAAAATTATTGATAATTTTTTCAATCCATTCTTTAGTGGAATATTTTTAGAAGACAGGCTTGAAACATCTTCAAAATTTTTTAAGTATGTATTTTCAAATTTCAATAATGGACTTGCGGTTCTTCCAAAAAATGGAATGCAGGAAATACCAAATCAAATTTTTTCAAATATTGATTCATCACATCTTTTGTTAAATACCGTAGCAGATAAAATATTACCTGGAAATAAACTTGAACTGTCAAATGGAAGCACAATATTGTTTAACCGTCTAATATTAACAAATGAAAGCTGTACACTAGCAGGTCAGCCAAGTATTAAGTATAATAGTGTCTCAACCGTCTATATTTCATCAAATCGAAGTTTTAGAGATTCAAGCTACATACATCTTTTTCCGCAAGACGACATAATTAATAACGTCGCTTTTGTATCTTCGGTCTCACCAAATTATGCTCCTAAAGATAAAACATTGCTTTCAATTTCTATTCTAGGAAAAAATGAAATAATAGGTATTGATAAAAAATTAAAACAAAAAATGGTTTTTTATTTTGGTGGAGATATAAGTGACTATAAAGTTGAAAAAATAATGAATACAAAAAAAGCTACGTTAAATCAGTTGCCTGGTTTTTATAAAAATAAAATCAAACATGAGGGTAATATAATTTTTGCTGGAGACCATATGAAGAACGGGAGTATTGAGGGTGCTGCTATTTCAGGAATTAAAGCGTATGAGCGCACTATAAAATGAAGATATATTCTAAATCATTCACTCTTAACTTTAAATAATGATTAAAATTTTTCTACCTATTTTATTAATTGTATGGTCATGCAGCCAACCAAATCCTCGTTACGAGTATTTAGAAAAAAATGATTCGTTTAGAAAGAAAATTGGTAAAGAAAATTTTGTTAAATCAACCCACGGCTTTACCTATTACGAAAGTCAAAACATTGACCATGAAGAAGTATTAGTTTTTATACATGGCTTTTCTGTGCCTTCCTATATTTGGGATGAAACTTATTATGAAGCAATAAATAGAGGATTGGGAGCTGTTCGACTAGATCTTTATGGAAGGGGTTTTTCCTCAAATCCAAATATCATCTATAATGATGAGTTGTATGCTAACCAAGTTATTGAATTGCTGAAATTACTTAGTATAGATAAAAAGGTTAGCTTTGTTGGTCTTTCTAATGGTGGTCGAGTTATATCAAAAATTGCTACAAAATTCCCCAATAAAGTTAAACGACTAATTTATGTTGCTCCGGGAGGATTCCATGATGTGAAAATAGCCCCAGACCTAACCCCTGTCTTTAAAGATGAAATCGATGAATTCATACAAAATAATTATAACACTATTGCAAAAGGACAGATGGCGGATTTTAAATATCCAGAGCGTTTTGTTGGATGGGATACAAAATACGAGCAGCTCTTAAAATATAAAGGTTTTGCAAGGGCATTGATATCAACAAGTAAAAATAATTTTCTTCTCGATAGCATTAACCAGCAAATAGGTATGGGCCAATTACCACATTACGCTATTTGGGGTGACTCCGATGTTGTTCTGCCTTTGAATGATGTAAGAGAAAAGCTGAAGAGGCTAATGCCTCAATTAAAATTATTTGTAATAAAGGAATCAGGGCACCTTCCCCACAAAGAACAGTTCAATCAATTTAATTTAGTTTTTTTCAATGAAATTTTGGGCATTCCAAAAAAAGATATCACGACCTCAGAAGCACTTTTAATGTATGAATCAAATGAGGGAATTTTTGTAGATGTTCGAACAGAAGCTGAACATATTCAATCTTCAATTCCAAATTCAATTGTAATTCCTCTTGACGAGTTACAATTCAGACTAACAGAACTAGAAAATTATAAAACAGAAAAGATAGTAGTTTACTGTAGAGTTGGAAACAGATCACAGGTTGCTACGCAATTATTAATTG
>MDSV01029705.1_pt1 | contig 13059 bp, 26 predicted proteins | sample 810851 | NCBI WGS metagenome assembly MDSV01 (sample SAMN05326640, study PRJNA326480) | marine metagenome | isolation source: seawater | place: Atlantic Ocean: North East | collected 2012 | reverse complement strand
TTGTGGTAATACCTCATTATCTTTATAAGTAAGGGTAATAAAATCTGTATCTTCTTGGCCTATTAATTCTTTATCTACCCAAAATAATATTGATGGGTTGTAATCTAACCATATCTGATCTGATGTTCTAACCATTAATTGGTTGTAAGATTCAAAGCTAACATTGTTACATTCGTTTATAAATAAATCTGTTCTTCTGGCCCCTCTTAATTTTTCAGGTTGATCTGTACTAAAAAATTCTATATAACTATTATTAGTAAAAGTATATTTAAGGGAACTCCTATTAAATTGATTATCTTTAAACCTATGTAAACCATTAAGAATAGATAGAAAGTCCTTTAGAACGCCCCTGCGTAGGTGTGGGACTGATGCAGATACAATACTTATTTCTTTCCCTTTGTTTTTTATTGCATAATCTATTAAAATTAAAAGAATGCATATTGTTTTACCCGCAGAGGTACCTCCCCTAATTATTTTAATACGATTCTGTAACTTTTGTAATTTTGATAATGCAATAGTTTTTTTAACTATCATTAATCAATAAATAATGGAACATCTTCATTTATTGAGATGTCTTTAGTTTCCCTTGGTTTACCTGCATAATAATTATAAAACAGTTGGACATATTTAAAATCCCCTTTCTTAACACCTTCTTTAAGTGCTTCAAAAGCCATATCTTCTAAAGGGCTTAATTTTTCTATTAAATTAATTTCATCAGATTTAGGTTTTCTTCCTGCTCCTAATCTTGATCCTCCATTGTTTTTTCTTTTGTCCATAAGATTGAAAAAAATTGATTATTCAATTATTTACTATAACAATAAAAAAACTATAAACTTGTTAAAATATCGTAACATAATTGTTCAGGTATTTTACTTCTTTCATAATTATTTTTTAATCCTTGTGTTCCTGTTTGACTACCTCTTGGTGCTTCTTCGTGATGACATTTAGTATTTCCATTATAACACAATAGTTCCAGTACTTTAATCAATTACTAAAATGTAGGTTTTAAATAATTTTATTCTTTTTATTACAATAATTATAACATTCTATAATTTCTTTTACAACATCACCTTCATTATTATACATAATAATTTTTCTTTTTAATATTTTTTTTAAAAAAACATCTATTTTAAAATTATCTTTATTTTTTAACATTGTAATTTTTAGAGCTCTTGCAAATTTTGATTGTAAAAATTCTTTTTTTTCTGTAAGTAAAAAAGCTTCTATACAGGTATCTAAAATTCGTTTACCAATAGGAATATTTAAACTATAATTAATTCCATTATTTGTTTTTATTAATTTATTAGCACTACCACTATTTCCCTTTAAGTTAAAAGCCATGTTTATAATAGCAGCAGTAAAATATTTTTTATACTTACTATACATTTCAATTAATTTAATATAAGTTGGGTTTTTTTCTTTAGCATATCTTATAACATAATCTACTACATTCCAACCTTTATCATTTATATTCATTGGAAGTACACTATCACTATTGTAAATATCACTAACTATAGCAACAATTATTTGGTTTAAATTTTTTAAAGCATAAAATCTATGTTGGCCATCAGCTATATAATAATATCCATTGTCATACTTAACTGCTAAAGGAGTTTTTAAACCCTGCTCTACTATGCTTGTTTGTATTTTTTTTACATGATTATAATCTATAGGTCTGTTATTTGAATATAATTTAAATTTAGAATAACTTTTTGTTTTTATTATTTTTATATTAGCAATTGTTTTTTTTTCATTAAAGATAATACTGTCTTTTCTGTCAAACTTTTGTAAATTTTTTAGTGTATTTGTTTCCATTTGATTTGATTTGATTTGATTTTTAATTAATAATTGTGTTTAAATTTATTTTTTTTAAATAGTAACTATATAACCATTCTTTTTTAATTGTTTTTCTCTTTCATTATATTTATTTGTTAGCTTCTTTATTTGTTCTAATAATTCTTTATTGCTTTCTATTAGTTTAGAAGCTTTTTGTTTAAGTTTAATATATCTATCTACTATTTTTTCTATATCTGCATTGTCTAATTCTATATTTTCTTTTAGTACGTCTAATCCACTTCTGATGTTTAGGTATTTGTTTTTTAAATTTACATCTAATTCACACCATGAATCTAAATTTTTTATTCCATGTATAACTGTTGCATGATTCTTTTTAACATAATCACCTATTTCTACTAAACTCAAAAGAGTGTATTCTCTTAGTAGTTTATAATATATTGCTCTTGCTTCTACAAAAGATCTTTTTCTTACAGGGTTGTCTATATCTATTCCTGTATTTTCTATTACTAATTTTTTAATTTGTTCTTTAGTCATATCTAATCATTTAATTCTTCGTCTATTGTTTTTTTAATATCATTAATTGTCATAAATCCTGATTCATGTATAGCTTTTAATATTCCTGCACATGCTTCGTAGTTTTCTGCCTTTTCATATTTTTTAATTACTTTTTCTAATTCTCTTATATCTGCTCCTTCTGATATATCTATTAAACTAAGTAAATAAAATTCATCTAATAATTCTTTATTCAATTTTTAAAATTATGTTTATAATTATGCCTTTCTGTATTTAGTTTATAATATTCAAAAGCCCTCATTCCTGTAATATGTGAATCCGTTGGAACAAAATACTTCCACCCTTTTGAAATCCCTCTATTTATATAATAAAAAAAGAAACAGGCTAATTTACCAGAGTCTTTTTCAAATATAACTGTTGCTGTATGATCTGAAGTAGGAATAGTTTCTTTTAATTTAAAAGTTTCTTGTGTAAAATTTCCTTCTCTATCTTTTATTGAATATCTATTTTTTATAGTTTCAACATAATTATGTAATTCTTGTGCTATTTCTTTTGTCATTATTTTGATGTTTTATTCCAAATCTTGCTTATTACTTTTCTTTGTGGTTTAGTTGGTTCTTTTTGGTTTGCTAAAATACTTCTTAAAAAACTTTTTTGCTTATCGTGTTTACATTTAGATATTAAATCAATAATAAATAATCTTGCATTATCTGATATTAATTCTCTTTTAGGTATTACATAATGATTCATTTTTGTATGTGTACCATGCTTTACATCATTATTGTAATTTCTTGGCTTTTGATTGCTAAATCTATCCTTTGCCATCTTTCCATTTATCTTTTATTTTTTGCATTTCTTTTTTTGGAATTCTTAATTTCCATTCACCATCCACAAAACAAATTTGTGCATTAACATAATCTTTATCACTCATAATATTTATTTTATTCAGTTCTTAATTTTAAAAGGTTATAACATTCTATAAACATTTGTTTAGCTTTTTCTTTATACTGATCTTTAAATAATTTATACATTTTTTTTGTATATGCTAATTTTGTTTTACATCCTGCTAAATATTTTTCTGCAAATTTAACTCCTTTGCCCCTAAAGTAATTTACATTATCTGCTGTATCTCCTGCAATCATTTGCTCATAAAAATTATACATAGCTTCTTGCTTAGTAATATCTAATATTTTTTTATGCTTATAGTGGTAGTTATAAATTAATGCAGGAAACTGTTTGTAATCTTTATCTATAGAAACTATCATTACATTGTCCCTGCCTATTTCTTTTTGTATACTATACCAATATGTTGCAACAAGATCATCTGTTTCTACTCCACATGCTGAAATACCATTGTATTGATTCCTTACATATTCATGCATCTCTGGTAATAATTCAGGTTTCGGTGCTGTTCTATTTCCTTTGTAAGTTGGGGTAATTAGTTTTCTAAAATTTCCTCTTGCATCATTAAATACCATAACTTTTTCTATTTCGTATATTTCTTCTAATCTATTTATTATACTCATAAATTGTTCATCAAATTTAACTATACAATCTTCAAGTGTTTTGTGGTGCCTATCATCATCAGGGTGTTCTTTCTTTTTATAACAGCTTGCAAAAACTAAAGAATCTGCATCCACTAACAATATCATAAATATAAACAAATTTTCAACAACAATCTATTTTTTAAGCAAAAGTTCTATAGCTAATATTTTATTTAACATAATTTTGCATATAGAATTAATGGATTCAATTTTTTCTAATTCATAATTAGCTGATAATTCTTTATAAGACATGTTAGTTTTAAAATAATTATCAGGTAAAGAATCTTTATAATTATCTCTTAAACTCATAATCCTAATTTATCTTTTATTTTATAAGCAGCTACATCCTTTTCTAATTCTTCAATTTTTTCTTCAGCTCTTTGAGCCCTGTTTATAGCTCTAATTTTATCTGATCTGTATTGGCTAATAATTTTATTCCTCATGCTTTCATTGCTTTCTAAGTTATTTACATATCCTGCAATTTCTGCTAAAGCTCCTAACATAGTATCTACTTCTTTATTAGGTTTTAATTTAATCCATTTTTGTAATGTGCTACTAACTATATTAAAATTAGTTACGTATTGTATGTATTTTAAGTTTTCTATTTTTTTCATTTGGTTACTTTTCTAATTAATTTCTAATTTTTTTCTAAATATATTCTTTATATATTCTTTCTATCTTTGACCACACTTCATTTAAAAAACATGGCCCACAATTGGTCATTTGAATATTTTGTTTAAATACCCTATTGTATATCTTTAAAATCCTTTCTTGTTCTTCAGGAGTTACTTGACTTAATTTACCAATTTTATCTGATAAATAATCAAATTCATCTTCAGTAAAACATTCTGGTAAATGATAGGGAAAAATGTTATTTAACTTTTCTTTTCTTTTATCACATCCACAATCTTCCCCTGCTAAAAATTTAACTGCTTTTTTAATACCAGTTTTCTTAGTAATTTTTTCAACTGTATCACCAACACCCTTTGATGATTTGTTGTAGTTTTCTTTAAACTTTTTATACTTTTTACTTTTTTCTTTTTTTGCCATAACTTTTGTTTATTAATTCGTAATCTTTATTTTTATAATCCTGCCAATCTTCTAAATATTCTTTTCTTATTTCCTGTTTAATATGTTTTAATGTATTAAAAATACTTACCCAACTTATTTTAGTTTCTTCTGCTAATTTTCTTATACTTAAATGTGTGTCTTTATATATAGTAAATAATTTTTTATCATACCAATGTAAACTGTTTAATTTTTCATCTATCATTGTACATATTTGGTGAAATGCTACTTGCTCATCCATCTGCGTATTGTCCGCAATTTGGTAGGTAAATTCCAAATCATCAATACTAAACTTATTAATTTTCTTTTTATTATTATAATACTGATAATACAAAGACCTAAGAGTAAAAAAACAATAGCCCCTACTAACGATACCATTTCTAATAACCTTTTCTTTATTTGCATACTTATATAAAGTAATATAAAATTCTTGTACTAAATCTTCTGCATAATCGTACTCACCAAAACTATTAATAATTCTGATCCACTCTTTATGTTGTTCAGCTACAACCCCTAACCAATCTAATTCTGACTTATTTTTGACCATATCACATTTACACTAAAAATACCTAATAAACATTGTAAGGTATATTCTGTTTCTTTTCCGTATTGTTCTTTGTGATATAATGCTCCTAACATAAATCCTTTAATTATTGCTATTGTAATATCTGCTTTATGATAATGACCTATCATTAAAAACACTAAACATATAAACAATAAAAAATATATTATATTGATAACTTTGTATTTTTTGTATTAATTGGTTTTTCATGTATTAAATCTCTACCCATAAAAGAAAAACCTGTATTGTTAATTGTCATTCTTAATTTTATAGGTTCTTCAAAAGGGGTACATCTTCCTCCTGTTTCATTTTCTTTTACTTTTAAAACACTTAAATGACTAAACATCCATTCAGTTGGATGGGATGTATAACGATGTACACACCACATATCATCACATCTATTTCCCCATTTACCTCCACCCTCTACACTTGCCATTGAAAGCGGTAAAGGTAAATTTTCATATTCATGTCCTTTAGTATGTGTTTTTCTTAATGCTTCTGTAACTCCATGACAATTTAAAAACAAAGTTACATTTCTTTTTTTTGTAAATAATCTAAATTTTGATGCTACCTCGTAATCATATTCGTGGGATCCTACCATTTTTAAAAGACCTGTTTCTTTTCTTAAACTATTATAAGGATCAATTAAAAGTGCGTTGTAATCCCAAGCATCCTTTATTTGATTTGCTTCTTTTAATAATTCTTCGTAGTTATATAATTCTTCAACATCTATAATTTTAAAATGTAAATCACACCAATCTATAGCATCTTCTATTTCCTGATCAGTTGCTATATTAATAGGTTTGTTCATTTTAAATTCTATAATTTTCCTTACTAAACTTTGTGGAGTATTTTCTGATGACCATACTAAAAATTTTAAATTATGTTTAATAGCCCATAGTGTAAATAAATATAATATAACTGTTGTTTTACCTACGTTAGCATGACCAATAACAATATTAAAATTACCTTGTTTAAATTGTATAAATTCATCCATTTCATCTACACCAATTTTTAAACCTTGTTGAATCCTTCCGTATTTAATATCTAATATGTTTTCTTGTATCTTATTTGATTGTGCTATCATTTTTATATTTTTTCCAATCTATTTTTTTAATTATTGTTGGTTTGTATTTATAGCCTAATATAATATTAATGTTGTAGTTCCAAAAATCCCAAGGTATAGGATCTCCTTTTTGGTGTTCTTTTAATTTATCTGTTCTTTTTTTCCTCATAAAAAAAGGGGGTAAAAACCCCCCGTTAATTAAAATGGTAAATCACTTGCTACTTGTCGATCTGGGTTTTGGTTTTTATTAGTAGTTTGATTTCCTAATAAATCTTCACACTTCCAACCTACGAGTTTTGTGAAATACCTTCCGTTGTTTTCATTGCTTCTTATATTAATTGCAACTTTAATATTATCATTAGATTTATAAGGATCTAATACTGAAATTTTATCATTAAAAAATTGCACTTCTAAATCTTGTGGGTATTTATCATCTGTTCTTAATATAATGTTTTTAACATTTGTGTTACCAAAAGTTTGTTGTTCACTTATTTTAATTATTTTTCCTGTTATTTCCATTTTTTTTATTTATAAATTTATTAATTCTTCTTTATTTACTTTACTTATTTTATACTTTTTTTCTATATCAACTATATTATTACCTTTTTCTAAATAATCTACAGCTTCCTTCCATTGTGGAGTGTTTTTATTTAGCCATACTCTTTCATCTAATGGTTTTTTAGGGCTAATATTATCAGAAGCTAAATTACCATCATCATCTTCAGCTTGTAAACCTAACAAACTTGACAAAGTATATCTTCTATAATATGTTATACAACTACCTATTTTTTGGGGGTCTGTTATTTCAGGTAGTTTTAAATAACTTAAACTTGCTCCTCCCCCTTCTAAACAAATTAACTTACTTACTACCATGTTTTCTTCTATAGGTTGCTGTAATAACAACTTATATTTTTTTAATAAAGGTTGTAGTTGTTTAATAAGGGAATTTATATCAAAATATTTACTATTGTAAAAAGGGTTTTTAGCATCCTTACTTATAGTACCTATTTCATTTTGTAATTCAAATAGTTTTTGATTAATGTTTTTTGTTTTCATTTTTTTATTTGGTTAAATAATGCTTCGTTATATTGTTTTATTGTTTCATTTTTAATTTCTACAAGATTTTTATAATGTTCTAAATCTTTTTTCATATAAATGTTTTTACTTTCTATATGTTCTAATCTTTTTTTGATCATATTATATTTTGATCTTAAAAGTTCGTTTTCTTTTTCTACATCAACGCAATAGCTTTCTATTACAGTTTGATTAATTTGATTTGTATTGTTCATAGCTTAAAGATATGAAAAAATTATGAACAAAAAAAAAGGCTAATAAAAACTTATTAACCTTTTTAACAAAAAACAATACAAAAATCAATTTAACTTAAACAATATCTATATTTTTTACTTTTAACACTAAAACCTTATTATTAAACTTTTCAATCATTTCATTTAAATCATCATCTGTAAATTTAACTATTTTTTTACTTTTTATATGTAATTTTTCTGATAATTCTTTACCTAATTTTAAACCAAATATATATTGTTCACCATGTTTAAATAAATTACACCCTACACATTGTGTTGCTACATTATCTTCTTCCCATCTTGTGCTAAAATTCTTCCTTGACATAAAGTGTCCACAATGTATTTTTTTCCAATGGTATTTTCTATCACAAGTATAACATTTACAAAAACCACTATGATCAGCATTTTTTAATCTTATATATAAACTAAATACAGTATCTAATTTATGTATTAAACGTTTTCTTGTTAAGGATTTTTTTTTAGGCATCCATAGATTTTATAAAACCAGATCCAAGTTTATTATCTATAGTTTGAATTTGTTTAAAGATATATTTACTATCAGCTTTTACTTTAACCTTTTCAACTTTTAAACTATCTATACCTAAATTACTATTTTGTATAGCATTTAGTTTCAATAGGTTATCAGTTTTTTCTTTTACTGTTAAATTATAATCACTTATTATTTTATCAGCTAAATTTCTAATAGTATTTTCTTCAGACATTATTATATATATTATGTTAATTAATTATTTTCCCACTAACCCACCAAAGTTATATTTTTTTTTTCAAAAAGTAAATAGTTTTATGGGTTTACTTATTAACTATCTACCTTGACCTCTATAAGGTTTTTTGTAATTTTTACTTTTTTTTAATCTGCTTAAGTTCTTGGAGTGTATGCCTTTACGCTTAATTCTTTTTTTAATTTTAAAGGTGTTAATAATTTTTCTTGCCATTACTGATGCATCTTATTTCCAAACACTTTTTCTACTCCACGACTTCCAAAATAGCCTCCTATAACAATTGATAATAAGCCAGTAATAGAATCCAATGGGTAACCTAAATACCAACCTACTACATAACTAACAGTTAAAAATACTAATGTTAAAGGCCTTACGTTTTGTGCTAACCATCCTGATCTACTATCTGCTATCCATCTTTTTGTAGTACCATCTATTTCTGCTCTTTCAATCCTTAATTTTTCTAATGCTACTTGTTTATCAGCTTCCGACATTTCAGATCCACCAATAATAGCTTCTATAACACTACCAACTGGAGTGTCTTTAGCTATTGCCCCTACAACTTTTGGAATTTTATTTAATAGGAATTTACCTACATTAGTATCTTGAAATTTCTTTTTCATTAATAAACCCAAACAACATTTTGTGATTTACTTTTATCTAAATCTACATGTATAAATGAATTAGCTATACCAATTCTTGTAAATCCAGATTCTATTAATGCATTTAAAATTATTGATCTATCTCTTGAAGAATTACATGAAATATCAACAGCTAACCCATACATGTGGCTACTGCCTTTAGATGTTGGAGTTCTTGGTTTTCCACCTACTTTTTCATTATGTTCAGGAGTTCGATAACCACTATTTATTTTAAATTGTATTCCTGCTATTCCCCTTGCATGATCCAATAATTCTAAAAATTGTGGATCCATATTCCTACCGCTGTTAGGAAGGTCTGGACTATCGAATTCACTAAAAGTAAAATAATTCATGATTTAATTAATCTTATAATTTCTGCAATTAACACTACTGCTATAAAAGCATGTACTAATATAAATAATTTTTTATTATTTTTATATTTAGAAATATACCAATTTTTAAAGTTATTTAATTTTTCTTTCATAGTCTTTTTTTATCATCAAAATCCATAGCACTTTTTAATATTACTCTATCTAAAATATTATCGTAATTTTCTACCATTTGATTTTGTAGGTTAATAATCATTTTTTCGTATTCATCCTTATTCTTATGAAGTTGTTCTATAGTTAATTCTAATTTTTCAACTTTGTTTTTCATAGCAATTATATCATCAGGTTTACTTCCTGTAATTGTAGATACTACCATAGCCAAACTTGCTGAAAGCGTACCTACTAACATCATTACTACTTCTTTATTAGAATCTAAAACAGGAAATTGAATAAAACCTACAACCAAAGCTACTATAAAAAAAAATATAAGTAACGCTCCTATATAATGACGAATCTCTTTCGCCACTCCATTTTTTGGCATCATTTCTTTAGCTTTTGATAAATTGATATTATTGTATATATAGCTGTAAGAATTAAAACTATGGTCTGTAAGATTTCATTAGCTTCATTCATTAAAGAAAAAAGAATTGCAAATCCGTTAGCTGACCATACTTTTAAATCCATATTAATTTATTTTAAAAGCAGCATAACTATAAGTTGAACCACTTGCATTAGCGCTTTGGCTTGTGCCCGCAACTGTAAATCCCGTAGAAGTAAATCCAGTAAAAGTACTTGAGTTATCAACGCCCCCAATATTTAAATTAGGAAATAAATTATAACCAGTAGTTCTTACGCTATCCCATATTTGCCAATTAGTTCCAGCAGTATCTATACATTTAATTAACACCCAGTCTGGCTGAAACCCTAATCCTGTAATAGCATTTGTTGAATTATTTCCTGTATAATTCCCAAAAGCAGAATAACCAGAAATTCTTCTCCAAGAATAAGCCACGTATCTTAAATTAGCATCATTACCAATTCCTGATGTTCCAAAAGTTAAAAGATTTGCATTAGGAGCAGCAGAAAATCCTGTTCCAACGGAATCAACTTCTGCCGAATCAGTATTTAAATTTAAATAATAATCAAAATCTGTTAAGCCTTGATCTACCCAAACCATCCAAGCCGCAGCGTTTAAATCAAGTTTTTTCACTATTACCATAGCAGGAGTAGCTGAAAGTCCGTGTCGAATTTTCATTCCACTTGAACCTGTTCCTTCATAAGTTACTATTGAAAATCCTGCATCATCATTTACGCTTGCTACTACATCATTATTTGAGCCTGATCCTGTTAATATTTCTGAAGAACCTGATGCTTTCCAACCATAAGAAATAAAATCATTCCCATTTGTGTTTGTCATTGCTCCATTATTACCAAGACTAAAACCATCTGTATTAAATGATTTTAAACCATAAGTATCGCCTACATCACTATCTTCGGCAGCATTTGTATTACTTGATAATGGTTTTTCAGCACCTCTTACAGAATCATATAATGCGTGGTTATAAGTGGCATCTCTATTTTTAATCCAAACAAAATCAGGTTTTGCACCTCCAAAATTCATTGTAATATCTTGGTCAGCAGATGTTCCTGCATAAGCTGTAATATTAAATGAATCAGCAACTACTGGAGTTGTTGTTTCAGGTGGTGCTGCTATTGCTAAATAGATATAAAGAGAACTATTACGATTTTGACCTCCTCCTGTATCTATTGGCTGAAAACCATCGCTGTACCAATTCATTCCCATTGATGTATTAGTGCTTTCTGCATCAGTATTATTTGCTGTTAAAACTTTATTTCTTGGATCAGTTGGAGACCTTTTGTCATCATACATATACCAATGATTTGTTGTTCCTGTAGCTTCTTTTACCATAATAAATGCAGGTTTAAATCCTGTTTCTACCATTGGGCCGTGATTGTTTCCGTTTCCTATATAAGAACCCGCTTTTTGGAAACCGTCCACATCTGCCCAACAATATGAAATATAGTCCTCTCCTAAAAGAGTTGTATAATTTGACCTCATACTTATTACATCAGATGTAAATGATTGTTGCCCCCAAATTCTCGTGTCTTGTGTTAAACCACTTTCAATATAAGTACCATTTAAATACAAATAATACGATTCTTGTGTTAAATCTTTATGCCAAACAAACCAAGCTGTTCCATTTGACTCTGTTCCTTTTAAAAGCACAAAAGATGGCTTAACTCCAAGTCCGTGACCGATAGTATAATTTTGTTCAGAAGATGGAGCGGTATGTTTAACTATACTAAACATTCCATCTGTATTTGCTCTTACTGTACTTGCTACATCACCATCATTATTTGTAGCGGTTGATCCACCTGCGTTCCAACACCAACCAACATAAGTATTGCCATTTGTGTTTTGATTATTGGAATTACCTAAAGTAAAACCCCCTGCGTCAAAAGAAGTCGTACATTGTGGCTCATTAAATTGTTGATAAGTATCATTAGGATATATTGTTTCCGCAACCCCTCTTACAGCATCTTGTATAAAACGAGATTCAGTGGCGTTTCTTTCTGCTATCCACGTCATATCAGGCGTAAAATTCACTCCATATTTCCAAGTAATATTTGTAGCTGTACCATCGTAAGCACCTGTTTCGTCATTAGCATTTCCATTTAATCTGTATAATGCTGTTGCAGTTTTTCCTGTTGGAAAATTAACTTTAAAAGAATTAGCATAAGATTCATTATATAAAGAAGTAACTTCAGAAGAACTTAAAACTGAATCATAAATTCTTACTTGGTCAAATAGTCCTGTATATTCATAATTTGAGTAGTCAGTATAACTACCAAACACTAATGGATTACCAACTTGAGAACCAGAATTTATATTAACACTTAATATTTCACTCGCATCAACATAGAGTTTTAGAGTAGACCCTTGAGTTTTAACTAAAGCAACGTGCTTCCATTGTCCATCATTATAAGTACTTGAACTTTCCGCCGAGTTTGAAGCGCCCCCATAATTAGTCCACAATCTGAATTTTCCTGCTGTTGGATTACCAAATTCTACTGAAAACCCATACGACCCAGAACCACTTCCATAAGTATTAAATAATGCGATGGTATCAGTAGCCGTTGTTTTCATCCACAAAGAAATAGAAAAAGAAATATCTACCGTAGAGGTAGCCTGAATACCTCCTGCTCCAGCGTTTATTATTGAATTACTTCCATTAAAACTTGCAGCAGCATCATATTTACCTCCGTTTATAGATTGAGCTGATCCTGTTCCTGTATATAAAACAGTTCCAAAATGATCTCTTGGGTCTAAACTACTTGGAGCATCTCCAGTAGCACCTCCTAATAATTTATCATTTATTGCCATTAAGAAATATTTATATCGTAAATAACTACATCACTTTTTTTAGTAAGAGCGTTGATTTCACTTTCTTTAGTGTCAACACTTGATTTTAT
>MDSV01171752.1_pt1 | contig 13061 bp, 11 predicted proteins | sample 810851 | NCBI WGS metagenome assembly MDSV01 (sample SAMN05326640, study PRJNA326480) | marine metagenome | isolation source: seawater | place: Atlantic Ocean: North East | collected 2012 | reverse complement strand
TTTCGCTGTCAGCATGATATCATCTGAAGATAAGTCGTAGCCCGGCTTAGATACAACAAATGCCTTGACTGATTCCCCCCATTCTTCATCAGGGATACCAATCACAGCAACTTCCAAAACACCTTCGTTCTTCGCTATTGCTTCCTCCACTTGAATTGAGTAAATATTTTCTCCTCCCGAAATGATCATGTCTTTAGCTCGGTCAACGATGTAGCAGTATCCCTCGGAGTCCCAGGTTGCGATATCACCTGTCCACATCCAGCCATTACGGATAGTTTTTTTCGTTAGATCTGGCCTTCCGAAGTATCCGACCATATTCGCTTTGGATTTCACTATAATTTCACCAGGAGTCTTATTATCCTGAGGCACTACATTGCCATCAACGTCCACTATTCGAATAGAGGTTACAAAACCTTCTCTCCCGCAAGAGCGAAGTCTCTCGGGGTGAAAGTTTTTACGTATTGCTAAATAATGATCTTCCTGACTAAGGAATGTCATCGTTGTTCCTTCAGTTTGCCCATAACCCTGTATCAAACTGCAAGGAAATGCATCAAGTGCTTCTCGAATAACTCTGCTTGGCATAGGACCGCCTCCGTATTGAATATTCCTTAGCGAATCTAAATTAAACGATTCGAAGTTTGGAACAGCCATCATCCAATTGAGCATCGTTGTTACTCCCAAGAAAGCAGAAACCTTTTCTTCTTCAATTAGGTTAAGCGCCAGTGTCGCATCAAAATTCATCAACACAAGAGGGCAGCCGTGAGCATGGTAATTCATTGCTAACACAACGGGAATATGGAACATTTGCCCAGTGAGCATATAGACATCGGAGGGAACTATGCGTTCAGCAACAGTTTGATTTTGCATCCCATACCAAACGCTTTCATGAGAATGAAGGGCACCTTTTGACTCTCCGGTTGTTCCTCCTGTGTAAAGAATGAAGAAAGGGTCCTCTGCCATATGGTTTGATGCTTGCGGAGGCTCAAGCGATGACTGCCCAAGAATCAATGATTCAAATGACTGGTCACCAATTTCACCATATTCAAACCATTCACGAACTAAGTCAGTTTCTGCTTGTACTTGTTTCCCCAGCTCTGACAAATCACCATCAACAATTACAACTTTTGGATTTCCATTTTCAATAATCTTGGTGAGTTCGCTCGCAGATAATCGCCAATTCATAGGTTGCGCTATTAATCCAATTCGGCCACAAGCATAAAAGAGTGCGAGGTGTTCAATTGAATTTTTGCTTATAATTCCAACACGATCACCTTTCTGAAGCCCTATTGAAATCAAGCCATTTGCTATTTGGTTTACAAAGTTCTCAAGTTCTTTGAAGCTGATTCGCCTATTCTTCTCTGCATCAATTACTGCTAACTTCTGGGGAGTTAATCGTGCCCACTTTTGTGGTATCAAACCAATGTTCATTTTTACAGACCGTGTTGTCCTGCTTCTCGTAGAAACGGCATTGAATCTGAATGAGGGGGATCGTTAGGCGTAGAGCCAGTAGTAAGCCCACCATCAACGACTAAACAATGACCATTTGTATTGCCTGATTCGTCAGATGCTAGATAAAGGGCAGCATTAGCAACATCTATAGGCATGCCAGGCCTATTGAGGATTGGAGACTTGGCTTTGACTATTTCACTTACCTCTTCTAACGCCTCGTGATCGTCCATGTATGCTGCGGCTACAAGTGGCGTCACCGTAGACCCCGGTGCAATACAATTTACCCTTATACCGGATCTACACAATTCCGCCGCTACATTCTTTGTCAACCCCACGACACCATGCTTAGCTGCTGCGTAGACATGTGGGCCAAGCCCTCCGGTAACACCTGCAGTGCTTGCTATGTTGATAATTGAGCCAGACTTTTGGCGTTCCATATGGGGGGCAGCGTGTTTAATTCCTAAAAATGTTCCGTATAGGAGAATATCTAACGTAGCTTTGAACTCTGATGCGTCTGTCGAAGAAATCGGTCCTCGTGAACCGACTATCCCTGCATTGTTCATCACAATATCTAAGCTTCCGTATATTGATACTGCAGACTCCATGAGTTCTTTTACATCCTTTTCTTCCGTCACATCACAGAACTTAAAAGTTGCACTGCCTCCCATTTGTTTAGAGAGTTCTTCACCAAGTTCCCTTTGGATATCTCCAACTATTACTGACGCTCCCTCTTCAACGAATCTTTCGGCAGTTGCTCTGCCTATTCCAGAAGCCGCGCCAGTTATAACAGCTACTTTTCCTTCCAATCTCATAATTCCCCCTTACGTTTAATTCTGCGGCTCAATCCGCCCTACCCTTTGCCATGCAAAAACAGCAGCAAACAACAAAGCAACGGTGCCTATCCAAGAATACGCAAAGCTTCCTGTCCAGTCCACAACGAAACCGAATAAGGGTGGAGAAGCTAACGCACCTAGGTAGTAACCAGTCATTGTAATACCTGTCGCCTTGCTGACTGAAAATGGGGCTTTATCAACTATGCATGCATGCATAGTACCTATAGCTGATAGCTGAGTGGATACTCCTATGATGGCACCTACGATGACGAAAGAAATTCCCAAAGCAGGGCCGAGACTTACTAATACCACTGCAATGGATGAAGAGAATAGTAAAGCCATGAGTAAACTAACTCTGCTTTTGGAACCTAACTTATCAGCAAACAAGCCATTACATATCATAACTATCACTCCACAAAAGCAAGCTACAGAGGTTACTATTCCTGCAAATCCTGAGCTTGCATCAAGAGAATCTTCTAAATATGAAACAATCCATGAATAGAGAGGTTGCGATCCAGCTATTAGCAAAAAAGAAGCTATCCCGAACCAATAGAAATTTGAAGGAAGTGCGTTGTTTTCAGCCTGTTTAACGCTGTCAATTGCAAGATTTGGTAGGACCAAGAGAGCTGAGATCGCTACACAAATAGCAACTGCGCCATTGACCACGAGGATATGTTCCCATTGCCATTGCTTTGCAGACCATGGACCTATTGCTGCTGCTAATGCTGCCATCAGCGGAACACCGGACGTTTTTACAGACATTGCTAATGTGCGCTTTTCTGCACTGACTACCTTTCCAATTACAACATTGGTTCCAGTGTTTGAAAGCCCATATGCTGCCCCAGCTAATACGCTAGATATCACCCAAACGCTATACGTTCCTATTATCGCTATTGAGAACGAACAAGTCGCAACTACAGCCATATCGATTACGATTGATGCTCTTGGCCCTATTCTTTGGGTAATTTTTCCCGAAAGAATCGAACCTAATCCAGTTGCTCCAAAGTAAATACCGACGATTAGTCCGACTTTACCTTTTGAAACGAGTAGATCTTCGCTCAGGACTGTAGCTAAAAAACCTGGGAAAAACCCTAGAGACGCTCCGATTCCTACAGCCCCAGCCGAAACGGCGATTACACCTTTTTCCTTACCCCTCATAGATACTTCTAGACAACTTTACGAGGTAGGTATAAATCAGAGTCATTCACGTATCTCAGCGGCTATCTGCTCCCGAAGGCGAATTTTTTGTATTTTGGTTGCGGACATGGGCCATTCTGTAACGAATCGAACGTAACGAGGTATCTTGAAACTTGATAGTTGCCCCTTGCAGAATTCAATTATTTCATCTTCAGTCGCTACCTTCCCATCTTTAAGTTGGATGAATGCAGCGGGAACCTCTACATATTTATTGTCAGGTGCAGAAACCACTTGCGCTAGCTGAATTGCAGGGTGATGTGAAAGAAAGCCTTCAATTTCAACTGCCGCCACATTTTCGCCACCGACCTTGAGCATATCTTTTATTCGGCCGTGATAAGTCACTCTTCCTTCTTCATCTAATGAGCATAAATCCCCTGTTCTGAACCAGCCATCCTCGGTAAAAGCTTCTTGGTTCTTTTCAGGCGCATTATGATATCCCTCAAACACGCAATACCCCTTTATAAGTATTTCGCCTTGTTCATTTGCTTCGAGGATTTCGTCAGTTTCTGGGTGTCGAATTTGAGCTTGAATGCCTCTAAAGAGCCTTCCAGAAGTTTCGGTCCTTTTCTCAAGAGAGTCCTCCACGTGACCAAATGAAACTACTCCCCCACATTCAGTTAGTCCGTAGGCACTTATTTGAACTGTCTTAGGCATTCGTTCTTGCATTGAAACGAGGAGATCTGCAGGGCCTACGTTATTGACAATTCGCATATTGAGTGCATTTGGGTCATAATCATCGTGGTTAAGCAAAGCTTCCATAATTGTGGGAAAGCTTGCAAAGTTCAAGGTAGCCTTTTCAGACTTCATATACGAGAGTGCTAATTTGGGTTCAAAGTATTCCATAGTTAATAAAGCCGCACCTGCATCAATACAAGCTATGAGTGGCAAGACAAAACTCATGTGAAACATGGGGAGAGGGTCCCACATTCTGTCAGTTTTCGTGATCATGAAACGAGTTCTACCAGCCTCCATAGCTGGACGCACTAATGCCTCATGTGTGATAGGGCACCCTTTCGGATTTGCAGTCGTTCCAGATGTATACATCATCATAGCGATGTCACGAACCTGAAGACGCGAGCGACTTAACTCTACTTCCTCTGCGTCTATATTCTCGCTAAGAGTTTCAAATGTTTCAGTATCAAGCATTCCATTTGGCATACGCTCACCGAAGAGAACAATTGAATTAAGATTAGGAGCTTCGCTGAGTTCAAGTTGCATTGGATCTTTTTGAGTTTGCAAATCTGGAAATGCTTCATGAAGGAGATTTACGAAGTCCACATGTTCAACTATCCGGTCGGTTGTTGCAAGCACCTTGAGCCCTGCATCATCAATCACATAGGCAAGTTCCTTCGCTTTATAGCGTGCGTTGATTGGAACCGGTATTGCCCCAATAAGCTGACTTCCAAGCAATAGGTCAACGAATTCTATGCAATTTGACATCAGTATCCCGACAGAGTCGCCAGCAGTAATACCTATTGCTTTCAGGGACCTTGCTGCTTTTGATGCTCTTTCGTAGAGTTCAGCAAAAGTAGTCTTTGAATCAGGAAATACTACAATATCCGAATCGGGGTGTTCATTAACTGCCCGTGCCAATAGGTCCGGAAGAGTGTAAACATCTGAAATTACTAACAATGCCCCTCCTTAGGAGTCGTCTTGATAAGATGCGAAAATACATTTGGAGATTCACATGTTGACACCTAAAGAGGTAGCCGAGAAACATCTTACCGCAGTGAAAGACGGAGACCCATTTCTAATGGCTCAAGACTATGCTCAGGATGCACTTTTAGTAAGAGGAGGAGATGTTTTCTCAGGAAAATCAGAAATATTTGATTACTTCAATGGGGTTCCTGAAAGAATGGGTTCCGGAGTAATTGAATTTCTAGAATTAGAAGTGAATGGAAACGATGTAAGTTTCTTGTGGAAAATCACTGATAACGAAAAAATAATCTCAGGAAAAGATAAGATGACTATTCAGAATGGCCTAATACAGCATCAAGAAGTCACTCTATTGACAGAAGACTTTTAGCTTTCGGATCTACCTTCCATGATGCCATCTGCACCTGGAAGCCAAGATGCAACTCCAGCAACCGGAATTGCACAAATTACTGATTCGACAATTTCTGCTTCGGATGCACCGGCTTTTCGTGCCCCATTTGCGTGCACGTTCACGAATCTAGATGAGAACTCTGCCGCGTTCACAGTGCAAAGAAGTAATTCCACATTTTTGGCATCTAGAAGATTTTCGGCGAGGCTAAATTCCCTCATCAAAACATAACCCTCTAACGCTCTGGGAGCATCATCTGCCATGAGCTCCACATATGCTGGAATGAATCCAAAATATCCTTCAAAATATTCAAGGCAACTTTCACGGTCAAGTGCGAATTCTGGCATTACTTGAGCTTCGATTTCGATTACATCGTCAAATACCTCGTTAACAGCATCAGTAAACCTTGCATAGACTTCCTCACCCCTACTGATGAATACAGTCAAGGCTGCTCCTCTTGCATCGTTTAGTGAAAGTCCCAATTCTTCTGATCTCCTAAGCTCCTGGTAAAGTAGCTGATCATGACCCTTTACGGCTGCTGCAGAAGCCATAAAAAGCGCTTTTGCCCACGCTGGTAGTGCACCATCACGATCAGTCACATCTCGTAAACGAGCGTACCCTTCGGCAAACTTGTGCGATTTTGCAGCTATTTCACCTGAAAGCAGGACTCTACTTCCTAATGTTCTGTGGTCTGCATTTTCTCCCATTATTCTCCTTTAAAGTTTTGCGACTTCTCCACCATCAATTACGAAACATGCCCCTGTGACAAAAGCTGATAATGGCGAAAGCAGGTAGGCAACCATTGGAGCAATTTCTTCAGGCGACCCCATTCTCCTTTGAGGTATTTTACGCAATCGAGCTTTTAGAATTTCCTCATTTGCAAGGACTGCCGTTTGGGCTGATGTTTCAAACGCACCTGGCGCAATTGCATTAACTCGAATTTCATGCCTCGCCCATTCAGCTGCGAGTGACTCGGTAAGTCGTAATAAAGCCCCCTTAGATGATGAATAGGAGGCAAGAGAAGCTTTTCCCTTTAATCCCGAAGTTGATGCAATATTAACGATTGCCCCGCCTTGACCCTTCTTAACGAAATGTTTTGCTGCTGCCTTTGCGATGATCGTCGGAGCAATAACGTTGACTTTCAAAGTCCTTTCCATTACTTCAATATCACTATCCAAAAAGTTTTCTGCAGGGGCAATTCCTGCATTATTAACAATTCCGTGAAGATCCCCAAATTCATGACAAGCCATATCGACCAAGTCTTGCACCTCTTTCTTAATAGACATATCACATCTAACAGGTAGTATTCGTTTGAGATTGTATTGTTGTAGCGAATTTAGATCATCTTCAGATCGCGCTGCTGCCACTACACATACACCTTCATCAGCTAGATACTTTGATATCGCTGCCCCTAAACCACGACTTGCACCAGTTACTATTACAACCTTATCTTTTAACTCAAGATTCATCCGAAAACTCTTTTACCATGCCATTAGCTATTCCCAGTCGCAATATCTCTGAAGCCCCTTCGTAGACACGCATCGGTCTGGCTTGGCGATAATACTTTTCAATCTTTGAACCTCGGATCAACCCCCATCGTCCCATTGTCTGTACACATCGGTCAACGACCCTACAAGCAGCTTCTGTAGCTGTCAGTTTTGCAAGGGAGGATTTGTCAAGGTTCTTAGCGGGATCCTCAATAGCTAGCGAAGCAGTTTGGTATGTCAAGAAGCGTGATGACTCCAAGTCAGACCAAGAGTCAGCTAGCAAACTTGCGACTGGGCCATGCTTAATCAATGACCTACCAAATTGCTCTCTTTGCGTACAGTGCTTAATTGCTTCTTCTATAGCCCCAGTCATTACACCAAGAGCAGCACCAGCAACCGATATTCGGAAAACTGAAAGAGTGGCTAAAACGTTTCGGAAAGCAGTTCCCGGATCACCTAATCTTGCACTTTCAGGCAATACGACATCGTTGAACTTCAGTTCTCCGAGCACATGTGGGGCTATGATCTCCGGAGATGGCGATGTTTCAATCCCGTCACTATCTGCAGGAACTAGGAATAGTGAGTAGCCATCCCCTTCTTTTGCGAGTGTGGTATAAAAAGATGCTGCTCCAGCATTTGAAATAAACGATTTCTCACCGCGGAGTATCACCTCTGAGCCCTTCTGTTCTACTGAGGTTTCAATGCCTTTAAGGTCTGAGCCTGCTTTTGGCTCCGTTAAGGCTAAAGCTGCGAGCGCTTCAGATTTTGAGACGCGTGGTAGCCATTCTTGCTTCTGTGATTCAGTTCCTGCAACGGAAATTGCGTAACTTCCTATCCCCTGCAATGCAAATAGAGAGTCAAGGTGCGATGACGTTTTCATCAGCGTTTCTCTAACTAAACACACGGCAAGTGGATCTACCATATCGAACCGACCACCGTATTGTGAGGGCACCATCAGAGCTGAAAGGCCGCTCGCTCGTAATGCTTCTAATATCGGTTCATAAAGCTCACTTGACTCATCGGCCTCCATAGCTATGGGCTCAACAGATTTCGCCAGCCTTTTGCTATCAGCGACAACACTGTCATACTTTGAGTCAATTTTCATTATGCCCGCCATTAGTACCACCACATCTAAGTTACTTTCTATCCTAGACTGCTACAGCTAGATGACAAGAATACAACTGGAGTATAAAGTGGAAGAAAGCCTTAAAGGAGTACATATGGCCCTTACAGAAGTTTTTATGACCGCTGACGAACTTGCAGAGATGACGCCTGAAGAGTTTGTGAATCAAATTCGGCATGAATGCATGAAACCTGAACGAGGGATGCATGACCACCCTCTAGTTCTGGGGCTAGAGGCGGGTACCGTGACTGTACCTCAGCTTCAACTCTTTACTGAGCAGTTTTACCTCCATATTTCCAAAATGCTTCCATGGATCGGCGCTATTTACGTTCGGTGCCCGCATGAGGACGTAAGGACCGCCTTGGTTAAGAATCTAGCTGAAGAATGCACTGGGTTTGAAAGCAATACCGCAGCGCACCCTGATTTGTTGCTTGAGTTTGCCAAAGCGCTTGATTGCGATCTTGATGCTGTTCGTAGCGGAGTCCAGTTACCAGCTGGAAGGCGGGTAACCGAATATTTTGAATTCATGGGCCTGTGCCGTGACTGGTTTGTCCCTCTCTCCGCTATTGGAATCGGCTTAGAGTCGTTTGTTCCTGACACATTCACTCGCATGGTCAAAGCTTTCAAAGAAAACTACGGGATGACAGATGAACAGGTAATTTTTTGGCAAATGCATATTCTTGCTGATCAGGATCACGGCGATGAGGGAATTGAAATGGTATCCAATTATGCAATTACCGGCGAACAAAGGAAAGCTGTTTTTGATTGCACTATTGAAACTAGCCGTCTTTTCTATGACTTATGGAACCTTTACAGTTTGCGCTGACCAGATTGGGTACACGTGGGAGAAGAAGAAGCAATAGACGCACCTCGATCCACTGAAGAACTATCAGCATCCCTCAAAAAAAGAGGGCATATTGTTACTTCTTGGAACGAACTTCCGCAGGTAACCATGGATGAGACGGGTATTGAAACGGCCTCTTACCGTATCGGCCTGCCGGATGATGATCAGGCCCCGACCGTTTTTAAAGTTTACTTTCCACCAGATTGCAGAGTTGAGGCTCATACCCACTCGTGTGATTATTCTGAAATCATCTTGGAAGGTAGCCAAAAGGTTAGCGGAAAGTGGCTACATGAAGGCGATATTCGTGTTGGTTTAGCTAATAAGGGGTACGGGCCTCTAATAGCTGGCCCTGAAGGGGCTACAGTTTTAGTAATTTTCGCAGATGGCAACTGGCCTGCTATAGGTATAGGTGCCGGCGATGGAAGCACTATCAATGCTTCAAAACTTTTAGAGCAATTTAGTGCAGCTAAAAATGCATAGACCTCAAATAGCTGCCTAATAAGTTATTGCTCGCGTTGGACACAACGTTGCCGCTTCCAATATTTGCTCTTCATATTCTGGTCCAGGGTTTGCCTTGATGACATCAGCTGTAGAGCTTTGATTAACTGCAAATAACTCAGGCGCTACTCTTGCGCAATAGGCTGTCCCTTGACATATTTCGGTGTCTACTTTTAATTTGAATTCATTATTTTTTTGCATTAATTATTTATAGATCTTTAAGTATGATCGGAAATCTTCCATATGCATCATGATGACTTAGTTCTGTGTAGGTAGGGAGGTCATTTGGGTCAAGTTCTATTCCGGCCCTAAATAGAGCGTGTGCGATATTGACTAATGTCCCATCAGTCCCATCATCATTATCGGTTCGCGCTGATAGACCTGTCACTAAAGTCCTCCCAATGCACGTATGTTCGCCTCCTCCAAACGCAAAGCCCCACGGTTTCACATTTGGGGTTTCTCGGTATGGGTTAAATTCACGAGCGTCAGCCCCAAAAACTTTTACGTCTCTATTTGCTGGAGTGAACAGACAAGCTACTCGCTCATTTTTTGCAATTTTGATTCCGTTACTGAGCGTGACATCTTTCAGCGCAATACGCAATAACGCCGGGGAAGGCAAATGAAGGCGAATAGCTTCGTGTCCTGCCTGCTTTAGGAATTCGCGATTAAATCTTTTCTCATAGTCTTCTGGGTGTTTCTGGAACCACTCATGCAAATGAATCATCAAATGAGGTATGGCGTGTGTGGTTGTCTGACTTGACGCAACTAGATATAAGGTAGCCTCACGTAACGGCAACTCCTCATCCCATTCATCGTTCCAATGAAGATACATAAGAGTCAAAAGGTCGCGAGGTAAATCATCCTCTGACAAATCGCCGTTACGAAATTGGTTGATCAAATCTTTACGACGTGCAACAGAAGGGTTATAGAATTCTTCGACAAATCCTTCTCTAATTTCAAGAATTCGCGAAATTACAGCCGAATGATCTTCCGTTGACCATTCAACAGTTGCGCCAGTTCCAAGTTGCTCAATATAGGTGCGGAATGCGTCAGTTCTTTCTTGGGAATCTACACCATCAATTCCAGTAGTGACAGCCGATATTCTTGCAAGCATTGTTCGCACTAACGCACAAAGATCTGTACGCACCTCTCCTAGGTCATTTCTTGTTTCCTTACATTCTTCAAGAGCGCGTTCAATGAGAGGAAGTAGTTCTTTATGCTCGTAGTACTCCAATGCTTCTTTACGAAATAGAGGAGCTTGTAACCGTCGTCTTTCAAAATGAACATCATGGTCAATAGTTAGTAAGGAATCCCCGAAGAAGGGTTGACTTTCTTGATGGGAGCCCTGCCGAAAATCCTTTGAACGAAGTATTTCATCAACAGATGAGAAATCAACAAAATGTTTAATGCCTTTGATATGTGGCGGAGGTATGAGATCTCTTATCGTTTCCAACTTTTCCCCCTTTAACAAAACTATTCTAAGAGATTAGCTTGCAATAAGAGGCGTTGCGAGTTTGTGTTCAATCAACGCTCAAAACAGCCGCATTAAAATACTGGGCTCCAGATCCAGCTCCGGTAATCAGAGCATGTTTTGGTTCTAAGATTTGTACACCGCTCGCTTGTCCTCGTAGTTGCCTAACAGCTTCTATAACCTTTAGATTTGGCCCTCCCCAGCCTGTATGCGAAAACGACAATAGGCCACCATCAGTGTTCGTGGGGTAATTACCGTCACCCCCTATGCCATTTTCATACAGGAAATCACTGCCATCGCCTTCGCCACAAAGCCCTAGAGTTTCAAATTGCCTTACGATTTCCCAAGTGTTTATATCGTAAAGTTCAAACAAGTCAATATCTTCAATATCCAGTTCCGCCTGTTCAAAGGTTACCTGAAATGCTTGTTTTCCTAGATTTTTGACTTCATCATAACGCACAGGGTCAACGTATTGCTGCCGATACCATTCGGAGCTACCTCCCAAGATACGAATAGGCTTCTGCGGGCAATCTTTCGCTCTATCAGACGATGTTACGATAAATGCCGAAGCCCCCTCTGTGGCTAAGCATAGGTCTAATAGGTGAAAGGGCTCTACTATCCTTGGAGAAGTAATTATATCTTCCGGAGTGTATGGGCCTTTGCCATACATTACAGCTTCAGGATTTTGTGCTCCAGCGTTTCGAATTTCGGAGGCGATAGAAGACATTTTCAATCTGTCTGGCTTGAATCTCTGAAAGTAAACTTGAGCAACCATCGCAAAGTGAGCTGCAGTGAATAAACCCCATGGCTTTATAAACTCATTATTTGGTTGTGTATAGTCCGCTAGATTTGACTTTTTGAGGACTCCAGCTTGGCCGCCAAATACTATAGCCACGTTACATAAACCAAAAGAAACTGCCGCTGCAGCATCTAATAATCCTGGGACTCCCTGTGGATAGGTGTCTCCAACCCAGCGAAAGGATTTTCCAAATATGCCTGTCCAGTCGACAACGCCTGGATCAAACTCTGTTCCACCTGGACCAGGCCATCTAGCAGCTATTCCATCTACTTCGGCTAAATTCATTCCGGCATCATCAAGGGCTCTTTGTACCGCCTCTACGCAAATTTGAATAGTATTTGCATTCAATGATTTAGCCTGTTTAGTAATTCCAACTCCTGCTATTGCTACTTTTGCCCTTTTCATACTTGCCGACCTTTACCCCAAAAGTGAGCTCTAATCTCATTTTTTGCAATCTTCCCTACTGCATTTTTTGGAAGCTCGTCCCAGATCTCTATTGCCTCTGGAACTTTTATTGATGTGAGTTCTGACTTTTCGCATAGTTGTAATAATTCGCTCGCTGCAACCTTTGATCCATCTTTTAATGCGACTACTGCTACTATTCCCTCCCCCCATTCAGGGTCGGGAACTCCAATAACAGATGCTTCCAACACGTCAGGATGTCTATATATAATATTCTCGATTTCGGTAGGGGCTATATTTAACCCACCTCGGATTATCAAGTTCTTTTTCCTATCCACAATGTAGATGAATCCATCAGTGTCCACTTCAGCAATATCGCCTGAGTGCATCCAACCGTCTACGAGTACTTGCTCAGTTCTCTCTGGATCTCGGAAATAACCTTTCATTACGTGAGGGCCCGAAAAGATAACTTCGCCTCTTGATCCGGGTTCTATTGAATTTTTATTCTCGTCTATGACCCTCACGTGAACCCCAAGTGAAGGCTTACCACAGGATTCTAGTAGTTTTAGATTGGTTGAGAGTCCCTTGAGATGGTCTGCTTTACTTAATATCGTTCCGATAGAGGCGATCTCAGCCATTCCGTAAAGCTGATTGAATATAGGGCCGAATCTGGAAACAAGCTCCTCAAGTCGTTTCGGAGATATAGGAGATGAACCATATCCAAGGGTCACAAGGGTAGATAAGTTTTCGTCGTTATGTTCCGGCAACTTTTCTAGAAGTCGCATAAGTTGGGTAGGCACTAGAAAGGTGTGCGTGACCTGATAGTCCTTAACCTTGCGAGCGAAATCTATTGGATTGAAGTTCCTGCTATCAGAGAAACCTAAAGCCGCTCCGATAGTAACGCAAGGGAGAAT